>FLOH01001317.1_pt1 | contig 39396 bp, 38 predicted proteins | sample 756751 | NCBI WGS metagenome assembly FLOH01 (sample SAMEA4026879, study PRJEB14308) | marine metagenome | biome: coastal water; material: water | depth 74 m
GCACCCGATTGGTGAATACACCGGTCGGGAGCGCATGGCGAGTTACCCAAGCGGCCAAAGGGATCTGACTGTAACTCAGCTGGCTTAGCCTTCGGGGGTTCGAATCCCTCACTCGCCACAAAATGGTTGCAGAGATGAAAAACATCGCGATTCAGCTCGCCCGGGAAGCCGGCGACCTGATTGTTGCCGGTCGAGCCGGCGATGTTGAGGTGGCCAACACAAAATCCAGTTCCGTCGACATCGTGACCGCGGTGGATAAGGCGTCGGAAGAGTTGTTGTTTTCCCGGCTGGAAGAATTGCGCCCCGGAGATGGCTTTCTGGGCGAAGAGGGCCGCACGAAGGAATCCACCACGGGGATCACCTGGGTAGTGGACCCTATCGATGGGACAGTCAACTTTTTTTACAACATCCCCCACTACGCGGTGAGTATTGCAGCCGTTTCTGGTGACCCAACGCCTGGTTCCTGGCAGGTCGAAGCGGGCGTGGTTTATAACCCGGTGAGCAAGGAGATGTTTAGTGCTGCCCGCGGAGGAGGGTCGTTCCTGGGTGACACGAAACTACAGATTTCTTCACCCCCCAGCCTCAACCAGGCTCTCCTGGCCACAGGTTTTTCCTACTCCCAGGCTATGCGGAAAGAACAGGCTCGGGTGATGCTGGAGCTCCTTCCCCAGTTCCGCGATATTCGGCGACAGGGCACCGCATCCCTAGATTTGGCCTATGTGGCGAGCGGTCGAATTGACCTTTACTTTGAGCGAACCCTGATGCCCTGGGACCACGCTGCAGGGGAAGTGATCGTCACCGAAGCCGGTGGTGTCATCGAAGGACTCGCTGATATGCCCCCGGGGCGGGAAGGGATTCTCGCCGGTCACCCGGACCTGGTGGCACTTCTGCAACAGAAAATTCGTTTGCTGGAGGGGGATCGCCCCCTTGCCGAGATACCGGGTTGGGGTTTGGACTCATAGGGTCGCTCGGCTAAGTTTATAAAGTCATCACGTTGCGTGTGGATTGTTGCGTTGGGCAATTTTATTGCGGCCAGAACGTGTCGCGGGACGGAGGTCAGCGCATGATTGAAGCCTCAGCCTCCCCGGAAACACCTCCGACCAGGCGCCAATTACGCCGGCGGGGAAACGTCCCTGTTTCCGCCCCGGCGACGCCGGTCTCTGTTTTTACCGAGACTACTCCGCACAAGAGACCTGCACGTCCCAAGCTCAGCATGGGCAGGCGCATTTTGGGCTTGGGGACGGTAATCGCAGCCCCACTACTTTTTGTCGGCGTCTCGTTGCCAGTAAATATTTTCTACCCCTCTGTGGAGCTATCGCCGGCTGTGGCTGGCCAAGGAAGCATGGGAGGGACAGATTCCGGCACTCAATCTTTCACGGTCGCCAGCTCCGCCTCTGGGCAGGTTGGCGTGCAACGCGAATCTTGGAGCGTAACCTCCCTTGCCGAGGTGCTCAAGGCGCGGTATGGAAGTCGAAACTTCTCCTACTCCACCACGGGGGGTGGCTCGATTCGGTGGCCTTTTCCCACCGCTGTCCCAATCAGTTCGGGTTTTGGCGACCGGGTTGCGCCCTGTCGGTATTGCTCGAGCAACCACCGCGGACTCGACTTTACTCCCGGTAATGGCGCCCCAATTTTCGCTATAGCCGATGGAGTTGTTACCGAGTCGGAATACGGTGGCGGCTACGGGCAATATGTCTACATCGAACACCTCATTGGTGACCAAAAAGTGCTGTCGGTCTATGCCCACATGCAACGCGGAAGCAGCCCAGTGAGCCCAGGCCAGGTTGTGACTGCAGGAGAGTTCCTGGGGCTCGTGGGGAACACCGGTATTTCCACCGGCCCCCACTTGCATTTTGAAATTCGGGTCGAGGGCGAATATGTCAATCCCTTTACCTGGCTCAAGTTCTATGCCTTCTAAGCTGTGTTAATCCACACTGTCGTGTGGGCAGGAATCATCTCGTCCCCCAGTGCCGTCGTGGTGACAAGGACTTCTCCGTCTGGTCGGGCGATAGGTTGCTCGCCGGTGTTGGAGACAACCGAAACGGATCCATTCGCAAAGGCGACCACGTCACTACTAAATCCGTCAAGCCACACCAGAGAGCCCTTGCCGAGACCCTCCTGGCTTCGGAACCTCAGGAGGGACCGGTAGAGCTCGAGCGTGGAATCGGGGTCCCCTACTTGGTTATCCCGTGCGAGTTCAGCAAAAGCTGGGGGTTGAGGGAGCCATGATTCGCCTGTGGTATTGAAGCCATATGCGGGTGCGCCAGCCTCCCACGGGATGGGGACGCGACATCCATCGCGGCCATAGCGCTCCCCGTGTGTTCGGAAGAAAGTGGGGTCTTTTCGGCGGTCATCGGGGATGTCAATCACTTCAGGAAGGCCTAGTTCCTCGCCCTGGTAGAGATAGGCGCTGCCAGGAAGAGCAAGCATGAGTGCGGTGGCTGCTCGCGCCTTGCGCAACCCCAACAGGGCATCGGGCTTCTCCGGCGAGCGCGGCCCAATTCCGGTCGGTTGGCCTTGGGAGACAAAGTCGGTTCCCAGGCGGGTGGCATGTCGAACGACGTCGTGGTTGGACAACACCCAGGTGCTGGGGCTTCCCACACCACCAAACGCTGCCAGGGATTCATTGATGATGGATCGGAGGGCTTCGGCTTCAAAGCTGGTGGCGAGGTAACCAAAATTGAAGGCTTGGTGCATTTCATCACTTCGGACGTAGTGTGCCATTTTGGACAGGGGCATTACCCAGGCTTCGGCGCAGAGCATCTTGTCTGGGCCGTAGCTCTCCAAAATCTTTCGCCACTCCTGATACACGGCATGGACACCTTCTTGATCCCAGAAGGGCCCGCTGTTACCCAGAGGCGGATGGTGCAGCTTCTCTTCGTCAGGCAAACCCTCCGCTTTGATGAGGCCATGGGCCACATCAACACGGAAGCCATCAACCCCGCGGTCCAACCAGAAGGTCAGGACCGATCTAAAGAGCTCCCACACTTCAGCATTTTTCCAATCGAAGTCAGGCTGGCTGGCGTCAAAGAGGTGCAGATACCACTGTCCCGGCGAGCCATCTGATTCGGCAACTCTCGTCCAGGCGGGTCCGCCAAACACGGATTCCCAGTTGTTGGGAGGGAGATCACCAGCGACACCTTTGCCCTCTCGGAACATATATCGCGCTCGCTCCCGTGATCCTGGTTTTGCGGCGAGTGCCTTCTGAAACCAAGGGTGCTGGTCAGACGAGTGGTTGGGGACCACATCAACGATGATGCGAAGCCCGTATTCGTGAGCCGTTTCGATGAGTTTTTCTGCATCACTGAGGGAACCAAAAATAGGGTCCACATTGCAGTAGTCGGCCACGTCGTAGCCGGCGTCTTTCTGGGGCGAGGTGTAAAACGGAGAAAGCCAGAGCGCGTCCACGCCAAGATCTGCGATGTGAGGCAATTTGGAAATAATGCCTGGGATATCACCAATACCATCACCGTTTGAATCCGCAAACGACCGCGGATAAATCTGGTAAAGCACGGCATGGTTCCACCAGTCAGCGGGTGAGAGGGAGAGGGATTGAAGCGCAGGCATGGGTATAACCCTAATAGGATTTTCGACTTAAGCAACCGGTTGCGCAATTCGACTCGATTGCCCTATTCGTTTGCTGAGGGGAGCTTCTGGGTGATACTCTCGGTCATTGGTCCTGCCAGGGGTAGGCCTGCCCCGATAGCTCAGTGGTAGAGCACTTCCATGGTAAGGAAGGGGTCGTCAGTTCAATCCTGACTCGGGGCCCGAATGCTAGTCATTCACACGCGGCGGGGTAGCTCAGCTGGTCAGAGCGCACGGCTCATAATCGTGAGGTCGCGGGTTCGAGCCCCGCCCCCGCTACGCGAGTTGTTGTACACTCAATGACTCAAGCACCTCTAGCTCAATTGGCAGAGCAACTGACTCTTAATCAGTGGGTTCCGGGTTCAAGTCCCGGGGGGTGTACCACTCTCAGCCGCCGCCGGCTTCGAAAGCCCGGGCAGCCCCCAGCGCTTCAAGTGCGTGCCTTTGAGCGGAGTCAAAATCACCCGCATCAAAGGATTCCCTCACTAACGCAGCGTGTTCCCGCAGGATGTGTCGTATTTGGAGCTGATCGAGCAGCGAAGCTTCGTCTTTTGCTTGGTCGAGAGTGTCCCGCGAGGACATGTCGGATAGGCCTCCCGCTTTTCCTTCGGCAAGACGGTTCATTCGAGACAGGATGAGGAGCGCTTGCGCGCTGAAATCGCTCGTTTCGCCTCTCACGAGGGCTCCTTCGAAGCGCCGAATGTCCTGCCAGGCAAGATCGTAGGTTCGCTCGCGGCCTTGTTCATTCACCATTGTCGAGATTGCTTTCGGCACGACAGGATCCCCAGTGGCGCAGCCCCCAACAAACAGAAGGACTGCCAAAAGCGAAACCACGGGTGTTGTGCGGAGCATGCCTAAACCATAATCAACCGCGGCTCGATCGGTGTAACAGTCGATGGAACGAAGGCACCCCACCGACCATCTGTTCACAGCCCGTCGGAAATATGACACGCCGTAACCACAACATATGGGGTAATGACACGACTGTCATTACCGGTATATAGTGGTGGTCCGGCAACATCGCCGCTCACCGAAGGAGGCCCCAATGAATGAAGAAACCGTTGGAGGCTACGCAGTGCCTGTGGATCCCATGGATCTGCTTCAGTGTGACAGCTGCCAGTAGCCCAATGAATTTGTAAGAACCCCTGACCACCAGTGACGGTGGTCAGGGGTTTTTCATTGCCCACAGACCTGAGGAGACGCTATGCCTGCTGGCACTCTTCGGCGCCCCGGCTTGGCATCAGATGCTGAAGTGCTCGACCGCGTTCATCGTGTTTTAGGCCCCGTCGAGCTTCTCGACGATGTCTCGGTCAGACCTCAGGTGTGCCGAATCCTGAAAATTGAGACCCGATCCGGCGAGCAGAGCTTTGTCAAGTGGTACGCCAAAGCATCGGATTTTCAAAGAGAGTGTGATGCTCTCACTCTCTATACCCCCGCGTTGGGGACCGATGTGCCTCGCTTGATCGCCGAGGATGAAGCGCTTCAGATGGTCTTGATCAGCCGAGTGCCGGGTGAAATTGCTGTTGACAGTGATGTGCAGTGGGACCCTGTTGTTCACTACCGAGCGGGGGTGTTGATTCGACGCCTCCACGAGGCTTCACCCCCCGTGGTCTCCGACCAGTTTGGCCGGCAAAGCGCTCAGCGCTTTGAAGACGCGGCGAGTCAACTTGAGGGGAAGGTGGAGTCAAGCCTTCTCGCAGAAGCCAGGCTCCAAGTTGCCGGGGCGATGGATGTCCCACAGGTCGCGCTGGTCCCTACACACCGAGAGAATCATCCCCGTCACTGGGTCATCGATCCCGGTGGTCATGTCCGCATCATCGATTTTGGGATGTGCGAATACGACCCGTGGATTGTTGATGTTTTTCCCCTGGAGCAGGATTACTGGAGGGTGGACCCCCATCTCCAGATTGCCTTCCTCGAGGGCTACGATCGAGAGATTACCGATGGCGACATCGCGCTGTTACGAGCGCATCATGCTGTGTCGGCGGTGCAGGGCTTAGTCGCCGCGTCAGCGCAGGGGGCGAAGAAGGAGCACAAACTGCGGGCCCGGGACATGTTCGACCGACTTATTGGCCACACTCTGTTTTAGCCATCGTCCTAGACTGTTTTTATGCCTGTTAATCCCCAGCTTGTTGATGTTGTGTTTGACCCGGTGCCCGCCTATCAGGTGGGGCGCGAGAAGATCCGCGAGTTTGCTGCTGCTACTCACGTGACAGACCAGCAATATCTGGACGTGGAGGTGGCGAGATCAAGAGGTTATGCCGACGTTGTCGCACCGCCGACGTTCCCTATCGTGATTCAAGAAAAGACACTGGCTCAGTTGCTATCGCACCCGAATTCGGGAATTGATTTCCGCGAAGTGGTCCATGGCGATCAGAAGTTTGAATACTCCAGGCCGATTGTGGCAGGCGATGAGCTTGTCGCCACCTTGAGCGTGACGAAAGTGCAGTCTCTGGGTGCACATTCCATGGTGACGTCTGAGTCAGTGATGACCACCCGGGACGGGGAACATGTAGTGACCGCCTCCTCGACGCTTGTTGTCAGGGGTGACGCGTGAGCGCCCTCTGGGGAGGCATCGCCGTGGGCGATGGAGTGGTCAGCGAAACGTTTGCTCTCACGAGGGACCACCTGGTGCGCTACGCGGGTGCTTCGGGCGACTTCAACCCCATTCACTATCGGGATGATGTTGCCCAACAAGCGGGTTTAGATGGTGTCCTTGCACACGGCATGCTCACCATGGGGCTCGCCATAGCCCCCGTAGTGGCCTGGCTGGGCGAGAGGGGATCGATTCGTAGCTACCAGGTGAGGTTCACCAAGCCTGTCTATGTTCCAGCGGAGGGAGCCACCTCACTCACGAGTAGTTCCAGCGTGACGAAGATTCCAGAAGGCGAATCTAGCGACCTCACGCTGTCGCTCACGGTGACGGCGGAGAGCGGGCAGACCGTGTTGGGCAAAGCAATTGTGGTTGTGACGCCACGGTGACGACCTTTTCCACGCTGACCACCATGAAGGTGGGAGGCTCGCCTGCGGGGTATCACGAATTCACCACGACGCGGTCGCTGATTTCCGGGGCAAAGAAAATCTGGGCCGAAACTGATCAGTGGATGGCGTTGGGTTCGGGGTCAAACCTGGTGGTCTGTGATGAGGGAATCGACGACACCGTTTTGCACATCAAGACCCGAGGAGTGACGGTAAAAAAGGCCACGGGGCAGAAGGTCCAAATTCACGCTGAAGCGGGCGAAGACTGGGATGGTTTTGTCGCTCACACCGTGGCCCAGGGGGTCCGCGGGCTGGAAACCCTCAGTGGTATCCCTGGGACCGTGGGGGCGTCGGTTCTTCAAAACATTGGCGCCTATGGCGCCGAGGTGTCTGACACACTCGTGTCGATAGATTTTTTGGAATATCCCAGCGGTTCTCGCCGCACCGTCGCAGCGGCGGAGCTTGATCTGGGGCTGCGGACCAGCGCGCTGAAGACGGGTGCGCTTCAGGGACTCGTATTGGGGGTCACATTCTCGCTAGAACCAGCGGAGGAGGGAATGAGTATTCCCCTGCGCTACGAACAGCTTCACACGGCGGTGGGTGTGCAAGAAGGGGAGAGAGCACCTCTTGCCCTCGTGCGCGAGGCAGTGCTGGCGCTTCGCGGATCCAAAGGAATGCTCTTATCGGATGCTGACCTAGATTCGGTAAGTTCAGGATCGTTTTTTCTCAATCCCATTGTGTCCGAACGAGTGGCATGGGGATTGCCCCAAGGTGCACCGCGATGGCTTGTCGACCCGGAACCAGAAGACCTAGTAATTCCTCTCGGTGGGGACACTGCATTGCCCCCTTCTGCTGTGGTGGGTGGTGATGTCGCGGTGAAGGTTTCGGCAGCGTGGCTGATTGAGTATTCGGGAATTCCCAAAGGGTTTTCGCTGCCTGGTTCGCGGGCGGCTATCTCTTCCAAACACTCTTTAGCAATCACTAACCGTGGCGGTGCGACTGCTGCTGAAGTGGCTGAATTGGCTCGCTATGTCATCACGACAGTGGGTAATGCGTGTGGAATCTATCTGGTTCCCGAACCAACACTGGTGGGTATCGAACTCTAGGAAGCGAAAAAAGCCTGGAGCCTGGCGATACCTTCGGCAAGGTCATCATCGCCGAGGGCGTAGCTAAAGCGAAGATATCCGCTGGGGCCGAAAGCTTCCCCCGGTACCGCGGCGACTTCGCACTCATCGAGAATGATGTCTGCTAGTTCGAGGCTTGTGGTAGCCGCACGACCAGCCCACGTCTTCCCCAGCAGTCCTCGGACATCGGGGTAGACATAAAAAGCGCCCTGGGGGGTGGGGCAGAAAACGCCGTCGATCGCATTGAGGCCCTCGACAATGGAGTGTCGACGCGTATCGAAGGCGTTGCGCATCTGGGTAGCAGCGCTTTGATCCCCTTCCAGTGCCGCGAGCGCTGCGAGTTGTGAGATGTTGGAAACATTTGAACTGAGGTGAGACTGCAGGTTCGCGGCAGCCTTAATGGCGTCTGCGGGCCCCACCATCCAGCCCAAACGCCACCCGGTCATCGCATAGGTTTTTGCGACCCCGTTGACGAGGATGCATTTATCCTTCAAGCCCGGGACGGCTTCGGCAATGGAAAGAGCATGATCGACACCCATGTCGTAGACCAGGTTTTGATATATCTCATCGGCAATGACCCAGATGTCATTGTCGAGGGCCCACTGACCGATTGCCCTTGTTTCCTCGGCGTCGAAAACTGCCCCGGTGGGGTTAGAGGGCGACACAAAGAGGAGCACTTTGGTGTGTGGAGTTCGCGCGGCCTCCAACTGTTCGACCGTGACTTTGTAATCCTGGTCTGCTCCGGCAAAAATTTCCACAGGAACACCACCGGCAAGCGAGATGACCTCGGGGTAGGTGGTCCAAAAAGGGGTCGGGACAATGACCTCATCGCCCTCGTTGAGAAGTGCTTGGAAGGCTTGATACACGGCCTGCTTGCCACCGTTGGTGACGACAACCTGGCTGGAATCGATGGCCCAGCCACTATCCCGGGCAGTCTTGTCGGCGATCACTTCTTTGAGCGGCGCAAGCCCTGCAGCTGGTGTGTAGCGGTGGTTGGCGGGATTCTTAACTGCCTCGAGTGCTGCGTCCACGACGTGGGCGGGGGTCGGAAAGTCCGGCTCTCCCGCAGCGAAGCTAATGACCGGGCGTCCCTGTGCTTTTAGGGCCTTCGCTTTGGCATCGACTTTGAGCGTCGCAGATTCGGCAATGGCAAGAATTTTGCGGGAGAGACCTCTGGCGGAAGCGCTCACACCTTCAGGGTACACAGCCCTCGCTGATTCCTCTCTTCCCTTTGCTAAAGGTCCAGCCCGCGCCTAGACTGGGCGACGGTGGTTGAAACCTGCCATGCTTTGCTATGCCTGGAGATCGCTGTAATGGGGTTGCCTGGTAGGGGTGGATGCCAGGTTATGACCTAGGGCGGTGGCTCAATTGGTAGAGCAGCGGTCTCCAAAACCGCAGGTTGCAGGTTCGAGTCCTGTCCGCCCTGCGACTTCATTGCGCCGCAGTGAAGAAGAACCGAAGTGGGAAAGCAAGGAATATCGTGGCGAAAAATGCTGGTGATGACTCCGCAAAGGACGTTGTCGAAAAAGCTCAGCGCGAAGGAAAAGCGGGCCGTGGCCCCTGGGCCAGGCTGGTTCTCTTCCTGCGCCAAGTTCTCGACGAGTTGGGCAAGGTCGTCACTCCCACCAGGAAAGAACTTGTTAATTACACCCTCGTGGTGTTGGTTTTCGTCCTCATCATGATGGCGTTTGTATCCGTTTTGGACCTCTTCTTCGGTTGGGGAGTGTCCTGGGTCTTCGGTGATGGCCGAAGCCTGTTTGGCTAAGAAAAGAAGAGAGATAAAGTGATGGAAGACAAGGCCCAAGACATCGATCTTGCGACCGCTGCGGAACAGTCCTCTGAGGAAGACGAAGCACAAGAAGGCATGCCTCTTGCTGAGCAAGAGCATTCCGCCGAAGCTGCAGAGTCTGCCGCGGTACACAGTGTTGATGATGAAGCGGTGAACCTCGAGGACACTCTCGAGGCCGTTGAAGGGTCCCCCGACGCCGAAGCGGATGCTGTGGTGGAGGACGCGCTGGACATCGACTCTGCTGCAGAAGCAGATGCTTCAGTTGCGGCCACCAGCGATGAGTCAGATTCTGCTGCCGAAGAGGACGAAGACCCCTACGCAGAATTCCGCACCGAGCTGAGCCGCAAGCCCGGCAAATGGTATGTCGTTCACTCCTACGCGGGCTTTGAGAAGCGCGTGAAGCAGAACATTGAAAACCGCCGGACCTCGCTGGGCATGGAAGAGTATGTTTTCGAAGTCCAGGTTCCCATGGAAGACGTCGTGGAAATCAAGAGCGGCCAGCGCAAACTGGTCACTCGCGTGCGAATCCCCAGCTACGTTCTGGTTCGTTTGGATCTGAACGAGGACAGCTGGTCAGCGGTCCGTCACACCCCAGGTGTGACCGGCTTCGTCGGAAATGCTCACAACCCCACCCCGTTGCGTTTTTCCGAAGCCTTCGACATGTTGAAATCCACTGTCCCCATCGCCGATGTTGCACCGCTCAAGGGTGGAGTTGTCTCGGTGGGCGGCGGAGTTTCCCGGATGCTTCCCGCGGAAGTTGATTTCGAGGTGGGCGAAACCATCACGATCAAGGAAGGTTCTTTCGCGGGTCTTCCAGGAACTATTAGCGAAATCAAGCCCGAGAGCGGTAAGCTCACGGTGCTGGTGTCGCTCTTTGAGCGGGAAACACCAGTCGAGCTTGGGTTCGACCAGGTCACCAAGCTCTAACACACACCACCGCTGCTCGGATGTGCCGGGCGGGCGGGAGCGCACAACAGCTGTTGTGCTCGAGAGAAAAGGAAAAGTATGGCTAAGAAAGTTGTGGGCTTAATCAAGCTCCAAATTCAAGCCGGCGCGGCCAACCCTGCACCCCCCGTGGGTCCAGCACTCGGTCAGCACGGTGTCAACATCATGGAATTCTGCAATGCCTACAACCAGGCAACAGAATCCCAGCGCGGAAACGTTGTTCCCGTGGAGATCTCGGTCTATGAAGACCGCTCCTTCACCTTCATTCTGAAGACCCCGCCCGCAGCGGAGCTCATCAAGAAGGCAGCCGGCGTGAAAAAGGGTTCAGGAACTCCTCACACCGACAAGGTCGCGAACATCACACCCGAACAGGTGCGTCAGATTGCCGAGGCGAAGCAGTCCGATTTGAACGCTAACGACATCGAGGCAGCCTCGAAAATCATCGCCGGGACCGCCCGCTCCATGGGCATCACCGTCGGCTAACACACCTTTTTCTAGCGGGAGAGCGTGCCACGCTCACCTACCGCGACCTCACAATGGGAGATATCACCATGGCATCAAAATCTAAGGCCTACGCAGCAGCAAAAGCTCTGCTCACCGAAGGCCACTTTTATCAAGCAGGCGACGCTGTCGCCCTGGCAAAGAAAACTACCTCTTCCAAGTTCGACTCCACCGTTGAGGTGGCGTTGAAGCTTGGCGTGGACCAGCGCAAAGCAGACCAGCTCGTTCGTGGAACGGTCAGCCTTCCTCACGGAACCGGCAAGACCGCCCGCGTCCTCGTGTTCGCCACCGGTGCTGCCGCAGAAGCTGCGCTCGCAGCGGGTGCAGATGAAGTGGGTGGCGACGAGCTGATCGAAAAGGTTGCTGGTGGTTACACCAACTTCGACTCTGCCGTTTCCACGCCCGAGCTCATGGGCAAGGTGGGTGGTTTGGGTAAGGTCCTGGGTCCGCGTGGACTAATGCCAAACCCCAAGACTGGAACTGTCACGCCCGATGTGGGCAAGGCCGTTGCTGACATCAAGGGTGGAAAAATCGAGTTCAAGCTCGACAAGCACGCCAACATGCACTTTGTGATCGGAAAGGCGAGCTTCTCCGAAGACCAGCTCTTGGAGAACTTCACCACCGCTTTTGACGAGATTCAGCGTCTCAAGCCCTCCGCATCCAAGGGTCGCTACATCCAGAAAGCTGCCATGTCGACCACGTTTGGTCCCGGCATTCCTTTGGACGTCAGCGCCCTCTAAACCATGTCGAAGGTGAGTATCCGCAGGGCGACCCCCTCGGATGCTCACCTTCTGTCATTCGTAGCCACACTCACCTTCCCGTTGGCGTGCCCACCGAGCACCACGCAGGAGGACATCGCCGAATTTTGTGCGACCCAGCTTTCCCCGGAAGCCTTTGGCCGCTATTTGGGTGATGATTCTTACCGCGCCTGGTTGGCCATGGCAGGGAACGAGGCGTGTGGCTATCTGCTGTCCCATGATGGGGACCCGGTAGAGGAGGACATCGCTAACGCTATTTCGCTCCGCCCCACAACGGAAATCTCAAAGATTTATGTCAGTGCCGATCACCACGGGAGCCCCGTTGCTCAGGACCTGCTGAATTCAGCCCTCCGGGATGCCGCTGGGAGGGGTTTCGCCTCCGCCTGGTTGGGTGTGAACCAGCTCAACGCGCGCGCCAACGCTTTCTATGCCCGCAATGGCTTCGTGGAAGTTGGTACCAGGAGTTTTCTTGTGGGAGACACCTGGGAGGACGATTTCGTTCGAGAAAAGCTGCTGTCCTCCCAATCCACGGGAAACGCATAGGTTTCTCATAGGTTTTCCTAGGAAAAGGGAGGACACTAAAGGTGTGAACGAATACCGAAGTGCAGAAACCCAGGCGCAGAAGCTCCACCACGCGGATGGCTCCCCGATGCGTGCGCTCATCGTTGATGATGAAGAAAGCCTCGCGGATCTCGTGGCGATGTCCTTGCGATACGAAGGCTGGGATGTTGTCACCGCCCACAGCGTGAAAGAAGCACTGGAAGGGGCGAAAAAATTCAACCCCGACATTGCCGTGCTGGACATTATGTTGCCTGATGGTGATGGGTTGTCGCTCATGAAGTCCTTGCGCACGACCCACCACGGCTTGCCCGTGTTATTCCTCACCGCCAAAGACGCTGTCGATGACCGCGTCGCGGGCTTGACCGCGGGTGGTGATGACTACGTCACCAAACCTTTCAGTCTTGAAGAGCTCGTTGCCAGGCTCCGAGGAATTTTACGCCGGGCAGGAAAAGGCCACTCGGATGCCGATGAGGCAGAGCTTCAGGTGGGGGATTTGGTCCTCAACGAGGACTCCTATGAAGTGACGCGGGCGGGAAAAAGTATCGAGCTCACCAGCACAGAATTCGAACTGCTCCGTTACCTGATGAGAAACCCCAAGCGAGTGCTATCCAAAGCCAACATTCTTGACCGCGTGTGGGACTACGACTTTGGCGGAAAAGCCAGCATCGTGGAAATCTATATTTCCTACCTGCGCAAGAAAATTGATGTTCTCGAGCCCCCCTTGATTCATACCGTTCGCGGTGTGGGATACATCATCAAGCCGGCAGAGTAAATGCCCACCGCGTCCATCACGCTTCCTGGTCGGAAGCGCCAAAACCCCAATTCACTCCGGCGACAATTTGTCACCGGTGGTGTGGGACTGGTGGCGCTTGCGAGCATTGTTATTGGTATCGCAAGCTCTGTCGCGGTGGGACGGACACTCATTGAAGGTCTGGACGAAGAGCTCGTCGACACCGCTCGCCGGGTGAGCGTGAGCCTGCAGCAACCCGACACGGTCCCCCTGAATCGACCAGGGTTTGATGTGGGAACAGTGGTTGCCGTGATTAACGGCACGGAAGTATCGGGTGCCTATATTGATTCTGATGGACAGCTCCAAGTCCTGGAAAGCCATCAAGTGGGTGGTTTGCGCTCCATTGACTGGGAGCGGGGCAACCCTGTGTTCGTGAACCTGATGGATGGTCGAGGGGAGTATCGGGCACTTCCCGTCGCCCAAATTGATGGCGCGCAAATTGTGGTGGGTTTGCCGCTTAGCGACATCCGAAGAGCTCTCGCACGACTCAATCTCATCATTATTGTCGTGGTAAGCCTGGTTATCGCTTTAGGGGCAACGATTGGAGCGTGGCTCGTTCGTTTTGCACTCAAGCCGTTAGATCGAATTCGAGAAACAGCGTCGGCGGTCACCAAGCAACCACTGGATAGGGGTGAAGTTCGCCTCGGGCTGAGAGTCCCCCCGAAATACGCCACAGACGATAGCGAAGTGGGGCAAGTGGGAGCCGCATTGAACCTGATGCTTGACCACGTGGATGATGCTTTCAAATCTCGATTCGAGAGCGAAGAAAAAATGCGCCGGTTTGTTGCTGATGCCTCACACGAACTTCGCACCCCTTTGGCTGCGATACGAGGATATGCCGAGCTGACGAAAAAAGCAGGTGGGAAACTCTCCCCCGACTTACAACAAGCACTGGGTCGAATAGAGTCCGAGTCCATTCGGATGACCTCTCTCGTGGAGGACCTTCTTCTTCTCGCTCGCTTAGACGAAAGCGGGCAACTGGAAAAAGAACCTGTTGATCTCGCTCAAATCGTCCGCGACGCCCTTTCTGACGCATATGTGACAAGCCCTGACCACGAGTGGGGGGCCCAGGGTGTGGAAGAGGCTGTAATGGTCGAGGGGGATGCCCAAAGCCTTCACCAGGTGGTCGTGAACCTCCTTGCCAACGCACATGTTCACACACCGGCAGGAACATCCGTGGAAGCCCGCCTGGTTCAAGATTCCCGATCGACCAAGCTCCACGTTCAAGATTCAGGCCCAGGAATTCCCCAAGAGTCACGCAAGAGGCTTTTTCAGCGATTTGCGCGGGGTGACTCCTCTCGCGCCCGCACTTCAGGAAGCACCGGTCTTGGGTTGTCTATCGTAGAAACCATCGTCAAAGCACATGGCGGGAAAGTGTCACTGACCTCAAAGCCTGGCAAGACGATTTTCACGGTCACTTTCCCTCGCTAACTGGTTGCTAAGAAAGCCCGCTAGGGCATATGCTGAAAGTCGCCAAAGACCGCTGGTTTTAGGACACTGCGAAAGCATTGTTCTCGAAGCATCAGGAAGCAATTCCTGGGGGCCCGCGCAGGTGTATGACAGTAAAGATAACTGGATTCAGTTCTCCAAGCTCCGTGCGCCAGCGCCGGAGCTTTTTTCATGCCACGGCCTTTGACATTCATTACGTCATACAAAAGGAGCACCATGGCGAACAAGGAAGCAGCGGTCGCTGAACTAACGGAACATTTCCGTTCGTCATCGGCCATTGTGCTGACTGAGTATCGCGGTCTGAGCGTCACGCAGCTGAAAACGCTGCGTCGGGGTATCCAGGCTGACGCTACCTATGCCGTGGTGAAGAACACGTTGACAAGGATTGCGGCCAAGGAAGCAGGCATCGATGCATTCGATGGCTTACTCGTTGGCCCCTCCGCTCTTGCTTTCATTCACGGTGATGCCGTAACTGTTGCCAAGAGCTTGCGTGACTTTGCCAAGGACAACCCACAACTGGTGATTAAGGGCGGCTATTTCGATGGCAACCCCATTTCCCCAGAAGAAGTTATGCAGCTGGCAAACCTCGAATCCAGAGAGGTCCTGCTCGCGAAGCTCGCAGGTGCCTTCAAGGCTTCGCTGTTTGGTGCCGCATACATGTTCAATGCCCCCCTGGCGGGAGCCGTTCGATCCATCGACGCGCTTCGCCAGAAGCAGGAGTCTGGAAGCTAACGCTTTCAGCCCCACAGACCACAGAAAACTAAAGGAGAAAAAATGGCCAAGCTCTCAGCTGACCAGCTCATTGATGGCTTCAAAGAACTTTCTTTGATTGGACTCACTGATTTCGTCAAAAAGTTCGAAGAAGTATTTGAAGTAACCGCTGCTGCCCCCGTGGCAGCTGCCGCTGCTCCCGCAGCAGGTGGCGGCGACGCTGCCCCTGCAGAAGAGAAGGACTCGTTCGACGTCGTTCTCGAAGCAGCAGGCGACAAGAAAATCCAGGTCATCAAGGAGGTGCGCGCGCTCACCAGCCTCGGTCTCGGTGAAGCAAAAGCACTCGTTGATGGTGCTCCCGGTGTTGTCATCGAGGGTGCTAACAAGGAGACCGCCGAAAAGGCAAAAGCAGTTCTCGAAGAGGCCGGCGGAACCGTCACCCTCAAGTAGTAACTCTTTTCACGTTGCTGTGGCGCTCACCTTGGTGGGCGCCACACTTCGTTAACAACACTGTGGGGCGCTTTTTAAGGCTCATCCCTGACAAGCCGCGAGACTAGTTCGGGGAAACTTACCTGGGGTTGCCAGCCCAGATCATCCTTGATGCGTGAGGGGTCCAAATGAACGGACTGTATTTCTCTCGGCCTGGTCAAGGCTGGGTCATGGGTGAGGACTACCTTCGGATCGAGCTCAAATTCGGCGCACGCCAGGGTCGTAAATTCATCGAGGGTTGATGTTGTGCCCGATGCCACAACACAATCATGGGATTGAGGCGACGAACCAATCAAGGCCAGAGCGCGGGCGACATCGTCCGCCCATAACCAATCACGACCAATGGTGGTATTTCCCAGGGCGATGCTTTTCTTCTTCCCTAAGGTGATATCTCTCAAACCAGAAATGATTTTCTGTGTGACGAATGCTGGCCCCCGTAAGGGTGATTCGTGATTGGTCAAAATGGCGTTCCTGGCCTTGATGTCAAACGCTTCTCGATAGCTCTGTGTTGCCCAGAAAGTGGCGGTCTTGGAAATCCCATACGGGCTGATGGGTTGCATTCGGGAGGTCTCGTTCAAGACGGTTCCGCTCTGGTCCCCAAAACAATCGGTGCTCGCGGCGTTGACGAAAGTCGCTTTCGAAGATCGCTGCTTCAGTAACTCGAGGATGTTCACGACTGGATCGAATATTTCCGACATGGACACTGTGGGCTCCCGGAACGAAGCAGCGACGCTGCTGGGTCCGGCCAAATAATAGATTTCATCCGGCGCGACCGAATCAAGCAACCGGGCGAGGGACGTGTGGTCATGCAAGGAGAGCGAAACCCTCTCTATTGATTCGAGGACTCCGCGTTTTCTGAGCCTCCAGGAGTTTGATTCTGACCAATCTCTGGAGCTTCCCACAACTCTGTAGCCGTTGGTCAAGAGTTGTCCGGAAAGGTAAGCCCCCGTTTGGCCTGTTACCCCCAGAATCAGTGCCGTTTTCATGTGATTCAACCTAGGCCATAGGGCCGGAGGGCGGGGGAGCCGTCGACTCCCTCACTTTGAGGTCCACTTTCAGCTCCAGGTGGGCGTCATCGCTTTCGTCCCATCCTCCCCCCAGCTGCGCGAGGGCTTGGGAGACTGCCATGGCGCCCTGGGTTGCAGGATGCTGATTCATGGTGGTTATTCCAAAGGTTTCCCCGAGTGGGTGTCCATCGATCCCGATGATGGAAAGGTCTTCGGGCACGCGCAGGCCTAACTCTCTCGCTGCCATCAACACACCCAAGGCGATCTCATCTGACCCCGCCACAACTCCCGTGGGGCGGCCCTGTGGCGATCTCAAGGCCTTCAGAGCACTGCGGTAGCCCCCTGGGACATCAAAATCATCGGCAAAAAAGTCGGTGTCATGAGTCAGGTGAGCGGAGGCGAGGGCCTCTCGAAAGCCAATCAGACGGTTGGAGTGCACCTCAAAGTCCAGTTGACGAACCTGATCCCCGCCGATGTGGATGATTCTTCGGTGACCGAGCTCAATAAGGTGCTCCGTTGCGCGTCGGGCCGTGGCGACGTCATCGATGGAGAAGGTGGGAACGTTCGGGATGAGACCACCAATTCCCACAATAGGTTTTCCCAATTGGCGAAGCCTACGGACTTCGTCATCGCTAATGAAGAGGGTGAGAGCGATGACGGCGTCAACACCTTTGCGCACGAGGAAGTAGTCGAAAGGAGTTTTTCGCTGCTCCACATTGTCGGTCAGACGGTAGAGGGTGAGGTCATAACCGGCACCAATAAGAGCCGATTCAACACCGTCGATGACCTCGCTATAAAACCAGCGGTTGATAAACGGGGTGACGACAGCGATATTCCTGGAACGACCCGTGGCAAGGCTCTCGGCGGCACTAGAGGGAACAAACCCGAGTTGATCTGCTGCTCCCGAAACCTTCAATTTTGTGTCGTTTGACACGGAACCCCGGCCCGATAGGGCTCGAGAGGCCGTGGATTTAGAGACGCCGGCTAGTTTTGCGACATCGGCAAGAGTGCTCACCACGCAAGCCTATTGACCGGCAGCTAAATTGTTTTTCTTTTCCTGGTTGTGATGAGGGATTCAAGAATGTCAAGTTCTTCGGAAGAGTAAGTTCTGTAAGTGTTGAGCTTGTGAATCGGAACATCTGAAGCGATAACTATTGCCGCGTCGCGCGTGAGGTTGTTCTTGTCAAGGAGACCCCTCATGGCGAGGGCTCGGGATGCTCTGATTTTCGTCATGCTCGAAAATTCGCTCTGCAACTCAGGGGTCTCAAGCAACGAGTTAGCTATGTAATGCATAATGAAATAGGGGTACATCGGCAGCCGAGCGAGCGGAAATTTTGCCCAAGCAGCAATCTTTGAGGGCGCCGAGCGTAGTCGCTTGTTTATTGCCACGATGATGTGAGTTGCGATTTTTGAAGGGGTCTTGTGAAGCGAATGCGCTTCATGAATTTTGCGGCGGTCAAAAAATTTCTGGTACCGAATCCGCCATTCCCGGAGAAAGGCGCTATGTGGCGTTCCTGAGATGAACCAGGTATCCAAAATCCGGCTTCGGTCAACATCCTGAAAAACAAAAAAACCATGAGAGCTCGCCTTTGGTTTGACCCAGTCATCTACAGGACCTGTAGTCAAGACTCCCGCGTCGACCCAGTAACCGCCATGTCTCGAAAGGAGGGCCAGCCTCACCGCATTAGCCCTCTTTACCGGGGGCATCTCTTGAAACCGCGATGGCAAGTCGTTAGAGCTCAGATATTTAGGCAGGTCCTCGGGCATGAGTAAATGGACGGAAGCAAAGGAGCCGACTCCTGACCATGATCTGTGGCACGTTTCAACGATGGGAGGAAGAATTGAGGAATCGCTCTCCCAGTAGCTCCACAGGGTGTTCGGAGCGGACCCTTCGGTTAACTTCATAGCGCGCTCTTCCGCGCAAGGTCCGCAAAAGCGAGAGCATGAAGAGAGGCGAATTCTGTCCATGTCCGATTTGCAACCGAGTCGACGAGTAGTTCACGCTTTTTAACTAAACCGGCAATAACTGAGTGCAAGCTATCAACGCTTCCATTCTCGAACTCTATGTGAGGGAGTTCCTGCATCCATCCGACGTCAGCACTGATCACTGGCACTCCGCAGGCCAGTGCCTCAATTGCCGGCATAGGCCCACCTTCCGTTCTCGAAGGAATTAAGAGGTAGTCAAGGCTTCGATAAAGCGCGGGTAGCACCCGGGACCTCACCCGCTTTGACCTAACGCCCCAATTTCCTCCAGTAACGACCCAGTCCACGCCGGGGAACCTGGTGGCAACTTGGATGAGCAAGTCTTCACCTTTCCTGCCGTTTCCGTAAGAACGGCCTACAACCCCGATGCGCAGGGGTTTGGGTGTGAATTTTGATGAATCAAAACCGGGGGAGATGACAACAGAATTCAACTTTGGTATCCGGTCTGTGGCTTCAGACCGGTACTTTTCTGATTGGAATACGGCGAGATCAACATTCTCCAGCACGTCCCACCACATTCGTTCATATCGTCCGTACCAGTGCTCTCGGTGCGTGAAGAAAGCGGCCGACAGTCCGGAGGTCTCTTCGTAACGGTGATAGTTAACGAAGTAGTTAATGTCTGCGTGAGTATCAACCGTCTTTCCGACAGACCATCCAAGTTTTGCGGAAAGCTGGTTTGCTATATCACTCAGAATCCATTTGTCAGGTTGCTGTTTGATGTGGACGACTGGGTAGCTGGGTTGAGAGGCGATTGAATTCTGGGACCTGCGAGCTTTTGACACAACCTAAGATTATCGAAATTAAACTTTAGGAGAAACGAACTCTGCCAACTTAATGGGTCGCGCTCTAGGCGGCACCTGAGGCGCGTCTTACGGAATGCCCCACAGCTTGTCCCCTGATTCGACGATGGCCTCACGGCGACATCATTGCCCCATGAATATAAAGGTTGACGCGAGACGTGTATGAACGATGTCCTAAGACATCACACCGCGGAGGATAGGGGATTCGAACCCCTGAGGGCTTTCACCCAACACGCTTTCCAAGCGTGCGCCATAGGCCACTAGGCGAATCCTCCGTTGCGCCCACAGCCAAAGCCGTCAGGTGCGTCCCCATCCTAACGATAAACTTCACACGGCTCCTCGCGTGGCGCTATCTTGGCTAACTCCCCCAGGACGGAAACGTAGCAAGGGTAACTGAGCTCTGGTGGGTGCGCGAGGAGTCTTTTCTTTGCCGCGCCGCTCAGCTCCCCCCGGTAGGCTCCAAGGGTGGCCACTGCTCTGTATCGTCGATACCGTCCGGAGAGCTTTGCTGAGCTCATTGGACAAGCGCATGTCACGGATCCGCTCCGTCATGCGCTCTCTGGTGACAGGGTTAATCACGCCTATTTGTTTAGTGGCCCCAGGGGATGTGGGAAAACAACCTCGGCACGGATTCTTTCCAGGTGCCTGAACTGTGCCGAAGGCCCCACCGACACTCCCTGCGGGGTGTGTCCCAGCTGTGTGGAGCTTTCTCGGGACGGCGGTGGGTCACTTGATGTCGTAGAGATCGATGCCGCCAGCCACAACGGCGTTGATGATGCCAGGGATCTTCGCGAACGCGCTGTTTTCGCGCCTGCGCGTGATCGCTACAAAATCTTCATTCTCGACGAGGCCCACATGGTGACCCAGCAGGGTTTCAACGCGCTGCTAAAGATTGTGGAAGAGCCACCGGAGCATGTGAAATTTATCTTTGCCACAACAGAACCAGAAAAAGTCATCGGCACCATCCGCTCGAGGACCCACCACTACCCCTTCCGTTTGGTCCCACCATCCGAGCTCTTGACCTACATCGAACAGGTGTGTTCCTCGGAGGGCGTCAGCGTTGAAGAGGGCGTTCTTCCCCTGGTTGTGAGGGCAGGGGGCGGCTCGGTGAGAGACACCTTGTCGGTGTTGGACCAGCTGATTGCTGGTTCCCCAGATCCCACGGTCACTTATGACCACGCCATTGGGCTACTGGGTTACACCCACGGGGAGTTGCTGGCTGAAGTAATGACCGCTTTGGCCTCTGGAGTCGGTTCTGAGACCTTCCACGCCCTTCACAAGGTCATTCACACCGGTCAGGACCCCAGACGCTTTGGCGAAGACTTGCTGGAATATGTCCGCGATCTCATCATCGTGGACCAGGCAGGACAGGAGGCGGGAGAACTACTGCCCGGCACCAGTGCCGCAACCCTAGAGGGCATGCGAAGCCTTGCCCAGGGGATGGGAACCCCGACCCTCTCTTTGATGGCCGATGTGATGGCAGAAGCCCTTTCTTCCATGACCGGCGCCACCTCCCCCACCTTGCATCTGGAGTTGTTGATGGCTCGACTGTTGGTCTCCCGAGGTCAGGGCGCAGTTACAGCGCCTACGGCGCCTTCGCGCCCTGTGGTTGCGGAGCCCGCACAGCCAGTGCAGCAACCCAGTCCTCCCGCACTCGCTCCCCTCCCAGAAGTTGCGGTTGATGCCCCACCTGCACAGCCTTTGACCGAGCCTGCGATGATCGGCGCGTGGCCAGAAATTCTTGAAGCAATCGGTGAGAAAAAGCGTGGAGTCTGGTCAGCGTTGGTCGGAACAGAAGTGATGGGGCTTGAGGGAGATGTCGTCACCATCGGGTTCCCTTCACTCACCAGCGCTGAGTTGCTGAAGAAGCCACAAGGCCCGGGGCTTGCTGCCAACGCGGAGCTTGTTCGCGAGGCAATCCTCACCACCACAGGCCATCGGGTTCGGTTTAAAGTCCAAGAATTACCGGCCACTGACCCGACCCCTCCTGCAGCTAAAGAGGACTCTAAAGCGCCCGAGGCCACCGGTTCCTGGCCGACCGTTCTCCCCCCGAAAGTTGAGGAAGAGAAGTCTGTTGAAGAATCGGAGCTGGTTGTCGAGCCAGAGACTCTCGCGGGGCCTGTTGCTGGCGAGCTATCTCAGGTCGGCGAAGCAGTGATCCGAGAAGTTCTGGGTGGGGAATTAATTTCTGAGAACCGCATAGATGACGAGAACTAGCGATGTATGAAGGAATTGTCCAGGACCTGATCGACGAATTTGGACGTCTTCCAGGGGTGGGGCCTAAATCCGCACAGCGGATTGCTTTCTTTATCGTCCAAAACGAAAATTATGACCCCGCGACCCTCTCGGAGCTGCTGAAAACAGTCCGAGAGAAGGTCCGATTTTGTCAGACCTGCGGAATGATTTCTGAGAGCGACACCTGTGGTTTTTGCAGTGACCCCAGGCGCAATGGCGCCATGATTTGCGTGGTGGAAGAGGCAAAAGATGTCTTGGCCATCGAGAGAACACGGGAGTTTCGGGGTTTGTATCACGTCCTTGGTGGGGCAATCAGCCCTATTGACGGAATCGGCCCCGATGACTTGCGGATCAAAGAATTGATGTCCCGTTTGGCTTCCACCGAGGTTTCGGAGGTCATCATTGCTACCGACCCAAACTTAGAAGGCGAGGCCACGGCGACCTATTTGAGCAGGCTTCTCCACCAGCCTGGTCTCACCGTCAGCCGACTGGCCAGCGGCCTGCCAGTCGGCGGAGATCTGGAATATGCAGACGAGGTCACCCTGGGGCGTGCGTTTGAAGGTCGACGCAGCATTTCCTAAGTATTTCCGCCTTCCGTTTTTCCCCCGGTAGAATTAGAGCCCTTGGCCGCTTCTGCGGTCATGTCCTGGGGCTGGAGTATCACGGTGAGTTTGATAGTGCAGAAGTTTGGCGGTTCGTCCGTCGCTGATGCTGCAAGCATTAAACGTGTCGCCGCGCGCATCGTGAAAACGAAAGCTGCCGGTAACGACGTCGTGGTCACGGTGTCTGCCATGGGGGACACCACAGATGATCTTCTCGAGTTGGCCCACCAGGTCAGTGGGCAGCCAGATTCCCGGGAAATGGACATGCTGCTCACTACGGGTGAACGGATGGCGATGTCCCTGTTGGCGATGGCCATCCGTGATTTAGATTTTGACGCCCGCTCCTTCACCGGAAGCCAAGCGGGGATGATGACCGATACCCAGCACGGGCGCGCCAGGATTGTGGACGTGACTCCGACCAGGGTGCGGGCAGCACTTGATGAGGGTGCGATCGCGATTGTTGCGGGTTTTCAAGGGTTTAATCATGATTCCCGGGATATCACCACGCTGGGTCGTGGCGGTTCCGACACCACAGCCGTCGCGCTCTCCGCTGCACTTGGAGCTGAGGTGTGTGAAATTTATACCGACGTTGATGGTGTCTTCACTGCTGACCCCCGGGTTGTTCCCCGGGCGCAAAAGCTCGAATTTGCCACGTTTGAAGAAATGTTGGAACTAGCGGCTGCGGGAGCAAAAGTAGTCAACGTCAGAGCGGTGGAATTTGCTAGGCGTCACGGAGTGACGCTGCATGTTCGATCCTCTTTTACGGAAGAATTGGGAACATTCATCTCGCATCAACCCGAGGGAGACAACGTGGAAGAGCCCATCATTTCAGGCGTTGCTGGTGACACCAGTGAAGCAAAAATTACGGTTGTGGGGGTTCCCGATATTCCGGGTAAGGCAGCGGAGATCTTCACCATTGTCGCCGGCGCTGGAGCCAACATTGACATGATTGTGCAAAATGTGTCTTTGCACGAAACGGGACGGACCGATATTTCCTTCACGCTGCCCAGAGAGGATGGCCAACGAGCCATGCAAGCGTTGGGGGCGGCGCAGAAGGAATCTGGATTTGGTGATTTGATTTTTGACGATGGAATCGGGCGCCTCTCCGTGGTGGGGGCGGGAATGCGCACCAACGCGGGGGTTTCTGCCCAGTTGTTCACGGCGCTGTCGGGGGCTGGGATCAACATTGAAATGATTTCCACCAGCGAGATACGGATTTCTGTGATCATGCGGGCAGACATTCTTGCCGATGCTGTTCGCGCCGTTCACCATGCCTTTGGTCTCGACGGTGATGTGGATGCCACCGTCTATGCGGGAACGGGTCGCTAGTGGTCACACTGGGAGTTGTGGGGGCAACCGGTCAGGTGGGGCAGGTGGTCCGCGAACTGCTGGAACGCCGCGATTTTCCCCTCGATAGTGTGAGGTTTTTTGCGTCTTCGCGAAGCGCTGGCCAGGAGTTAGTGTTCAGGGGCGAGCCCGTGGTGGTCGAAGATGTGGCGCTTGCCGATCCTGCAGGACTCGATATCGCAATCTTCAGCGCGGGCGGGACATTATCGAAAGACCAGGCGCCGCGTTTCGCAGCGGCTGGAGTCACCGTTATCGATAATTCCAGCGCCTGGAGAATGGACCCAGCGGTTCCTTTGGTGGTGGCAGAGGTTAACCCTGGCGAAGCGCTCTCGCCTGCTAAAGGCATCATCGCGAATCCGAATTGCACCACCATGGCGGCGATGGCGCCGCTGAAGGCCCTTCATGATGCCGCTGGGCTGAAGCGACTCATCATCTCCACCTATCAAGCGGTGTCAGGTGCCGGGTTGAAAGGTGGCGAGGAACTCGCCTCACAGGTTGTCGCCGCAGCAGGGCAGGACATGCTGGCGCTTGTTCATGACGGTTCCGCCCTGACCACGCCAGAGCCCTCGGTGTTTCCCGACCAGATTGCCTTTAACGTGATTCCCATCGCGGGAAGCATTGTTGAGGATGGGTTCAACGAGACCGATGAAGAAAAAAAGCTTCGTAATGAAAGCCGCAAGATTCTTGGTGTGCCCGAGCTATTAGTGAGTGGCACGTGTGTCAGGGTTCCGGTGTTCACGGGGCACTCCTTGCAAATCAACGCTGAGTTCGCGAACCCTTTACCGGTCGCCTCCGCGAGAGAGATATTGGCCCAGGCGCCTGGGGTTGAACTTGTTGACGTTCCCACGCCGTTGAAAGCTGCGGGGAGTGACCCCAGTTTGGTGGGACGGCTGCGTCAAGACGAAGGGGTTCCGGATAACCGGGGGCTTGCGATGTTTATCAGCAACGACAACCTTCGAAAAGGGGCCGCCCTGAATGCCGTCCAGATCGCAGAAATCGTGGCGGCGAACCTCTAGTTTTTGCCTTCGCGGATGGCGCGGATAATCAAACTCACCGCAACAGAAGCGGTGAGGAGTCCAAACAGGATTGCTGCGAGCCTGGGGGATAAAGCAAAGGCCGAGTAAGCACCCAGCGGGGCCGCGCAGACGGCACCCAGCGCCACCCACAGCCCGTCTCGCATTACTGCATTCTTGTTTCGAATGTGCAGGATGCTTCCACTGAGTGCTCCAGGCGCCATGGCGAGGAGGGAGATGCTCTTAGCGGCCACATCGCTCCCGCCGAGAAAAAGCATGATGGCGGGCGTCGCAATGACGCCACCGCCGATACCCAATAACCCCGCTCCCACCCCCATGAACAGGCCCAAACCCAACAGCACCGGAGCAGTTGCGGCGGTGACTTCGAGGGAGCCGCCTCGGGTGGGAACCTCGAGGAAGAGCCCAACCGAGGAGAGGACGATGAAGGTGATGAACGCCCATTTCAGGGGGACGAGCGGAATACGAGAAAGAATGCGCGCGCCCAGTTGGGCTCCCAGAACACTTCCCAGAGCGACAAAAATAGCGGGGAACCATTCAAAAACACCCCCGATGCTGAAGGAGATTGCCCCGATCAGGGATGCCGGGGTGATAGCCAACAACGACGTGGCATTAGCGCGCCGTTGATCAAAGGTGGTCCACCAGAGCAGCAGGGGAACCATGACTAATCCGCCACCCACCCCGAATGTCCCGGCGAAAAAACCTCCGATAAGCCCAATGATTACCAGGGGCAACCAGGGGGGAGGGGTGTTCTCTTGCACTGGCACAGTCTAGGCGGGGCACCCGGCGTAGAATTGGTGGGTGATGGAGAGATTTGATGCAGTACTCGTCGGTGGCGGCATCATGAGCGCTACTCTCGGCACCTTGCTGCACGAGCTGGAGCCCAGCTGGCGTATCGCTCTGGTGGAAAAATTGTCAGGCATTGGGGAAGAGAGCTCGAACGCGTGGAATAACGCCGGAACAGGGCACTCCGCGCTGTGTGAACTCAACTACACCCCCCAGAGGCCCGATGGTTCCATCGCGATCGAGGGTGCGGTGTCCGTTAACGAACAGTTCCAAGTTTCCCGGCAGTTTTGGACGTGGCTGATCAACGAGAAGATTGTTCCCGAGCCTTCTTCTTTCGTGACCCTTTCCCCGCACATGAGTTTCGTTTGGGGCCAGGACAATGTGGACTATCTCCGCGCTCGCTTTGATGCACTGAAGGACCATCCCCTCTTCCTGGGCCTCGAATACAGCGAAGACCCGATGGAAATCGCCGCCTGGGCACCTTTGCTCGTTGACGGTCGCTCCAAAGGGGAGCCACTCGCAGCCACCCGGTTTGCCCAGGGCACCGACGTTGATTTTGGCGCCCTTTCTCGGTCGCTTGTTGATCACCTGGCGGCATCAAAGACCACCGTCTTTAGCGAATCTCGGGTCACCGCGATGAAGCGAAGTGGGCACGGCTGGAAGGTGTCTCTTCGCTCGGAAGTGGGATACACCCCCACCACCTTGGAAACACCCTTCGTTTTTGTGGGTGCTGGCGGAATGTCTCTCAACCTTTTACAAAAAACGGGTATCACAGAAATTCGCGGTTACGGGGGGTTCCCCGTCAGCGGTGTCTGGATGCGCAGCGACAACCCTGAGGTGGCACGTCAGCACCAAGCGAAAGTGTATGGAAAAGCAAGTGTTGGGGCTCCGCCGATGTCTGTTCCCCACTTAGACACTCGTGTGGTGGAGGGGCAGACCAGCGTCTTGTTCGGTCCCTACGCAGGGTTTACGCCAAAGTTTTTGAAAAACGGATCCTGGTCTGATTTTTTCGCCTCCATTCGCTGGCACAACCTCATTCCCCTGGTGGCGGTGGGGCTGGGTAATTTCTCTCTGGTCCGCTATCTCGTGGGGGAAGTTTTCGCTTCGCGAGCCAAAAAGCTTCAAGCCCTGTGGGACTTCTACCCCTTGGCTGACCCTGATGATTGGTATGAGCAGACGGCTGGTCAAAGGGTTCAGGTCATCAAACCTGATTCTGCCAAAGGCGGTGTCTTACAGTTTGGCACCGAGGTGATCACCAGCGCTGACGGATCCATGTCGGGCCTTTTGGGGGCATCCCCTGGAGCCTCAACGGCCGCACCCATCATGCTGACCCTCTTGGAGCGATGCTTTCCCGCAAGAATCGAGGGATGGACTCCTGGTATCCGCGCGATGGTGCCCAGCTATGGCACAGAACTCTCCAGCAACAAGGCCTTAGCCGCCAAGAATCAAGCCCGCACCGCAAAGGCCCTCGGACTTAGCGCCACCAAGCGCTAGTGGCGCAGGGCCCCACGCGAAGGGCCCACAACATAGGTTGAAGGAGCAGCAAAACCGTGCTCCGAGAAGGCGCCATCCAGGCTGACCTGGAGTAGTGAGAGGTCATCGCTGTTGATCAGGGCGTAAACAGAACCAGAGCCTCCCACACCGACTATGCGGGCCCCAAAGGCACCTTGGGAGAGAGCAGTTTCAATGGCCAAATCGATTTCTCTGGTGGAGGCGTCGTAGTCGTCGCGGAGGGAGGCTTGAGACGCCGTGAGTATCTCGCCCAATGATTCAGGGCCTTCCTGACGCAGAATCTTTGCGGCGTCTAGCACTCTTTGGTTCTCGTTCACAATGTGTTGAGCTCGGCGGTAGGAGGTTTCGGAAAGTTTGTCACGGTGGTCCGGGAGAGATTTCGGAGAAAGATCCCTTAATGAGGTGACTCCCAATAAGTCAACGACTTCTTCCCTCTCGACATATCGTTTCGAAGCAAAATCGGCATCGCGCTCGATGCCGGTGTCGATGACCAATAGGGAAAGCCCGCGGGTGGCGAGGGCGAAAGCAACGGGATCGCTGTCCAGTGTTCTGCTGTCAAAAAGAATCGCGCTGTTGTCTTCCCCTAAGAGTGAAGGAATATGATCGCCCAACCCGGTGTCGCGCCTCACCACGGAGTTCTCCGCTTTATGGGCCACCTTCGCCAGGGACAGGGAATCGAGGGCTAATTGCCACGCGTCATTCAGGGCTACGGCCACCGCAGTTTCTAACGCCGCTGATGACCCAAGCCCCACGCCGACGGGAACATCGGAGTCAATGAAAAGGTCGAGACCAGGCACTGCCGATAGATCGGCACCGGCTTGACCAAGCGCCCAGGCCACCCCAAGGGGGTATGCGGCCCAGCCGTGAATTTCGTCGGGAGCAAGGTTGTCGAGAGAAATCTCAGCGATTTCATCAGCCTCGGTGCTGGCCACGCGAATCTTGCGATCTTTGCGCACCCCCGCGGCAATGACGGTTCGCCGGTCGAGTGCGATCGCCAAAACGTTGCCGTTAGCGTAGTCAGAGTCATCCCCCAGGAGCCTCAGTTCACCAGGTGCAGACCACAACCCGTGGGGTTCATAGCCAAAAATGGACTGGAAGCCATTTCGGGTGTCGTCTCGAATGTCGCTCATGGGGCGGGACAAGTCCTTATCGGGTGCGGGAAACCTCTAGTCTGTCCTATCTCCTTGTGGGTTGTGACCGCGCATCCGCAGAGCCCTCAGGCCTTGCTGGCAGACTGAGGGAGTGAAAACACGCGAGGGCACCCTGCCTCCCTTTGCCCCACCCCACCCGGTGAAGCGCTGGCGGTGGTTTGTCGGCACCATCGTGATTCTGGTGTCCTGGCTGGTGGGAGGAACCCTCCTGGGACTCGTGCTGCTCCCCTACACGGGGGTCGACCCCGCAGCCCTTGTGAATGGGGGCGACGTGCTGGCGGCAATGCCGGCATGGGGGTATCTGTTTTTTGCCCTGATTACGTTTGTCCCGCTGTTTCTGGGAACACTGATTGCCTATCGGTTTGTTCTCGGGGTGAAGCTGCGATTCCTTTTTTCCACTTTTGACAATTTTCGCTGGTGGCGGGTAGCCCTGGGATTTTGGGTCTGGCTTCTTCTTGTAGGGGGTCCGGTTGTGGTGGGCATTCTTGCCAACCCGGAGGCCTATCGCTTTGAGCCACAATGGGAAACTTTCCTGCCTTTTCTGATTGTGGGTCTTGTGTTGTTGCCCATGCAGACCACAGCAGAAGAACTATTTTTCCGTGGCTGGATTATCCAGTGGGCAGCGGGTGGGTGGTCAAACATTTGGTGGCTCTCGACCCTGAGCGGAGTCCTGTTCTCGCTGCCACACCTCCTGAATCCGGAAGCCACGGGTGACCTGCTGGGCGCCTTCGTCGGGTATTTCACGGTCGGGTTCGCGCTGGGGTGGGTCACCGTGCGAGATAGGTCACTGGAGATCGCCATTGGCGCCCACATGTCTAACAATCTTTTTGCGGGCCTTGTCGTGGGCTATGAGGGGGGTGCACTGCCGGCTGAAGCCCTGTTCGTCACCGAACCCATCGAATGGGGCGCATCGAATCTGGTGGGCGCCCTCGTTATTCCTTTGTTCCTCTTGCTCACCAGGCCGGGACGCCCCAAGAAAGCTCTGCTCCGCGAGAACGCGGGTTTACCAGGTGCGGACGATTAGACTAAAGCCTCTGGAGCCCCGGGAATCATCCACTATCGGAGGCTTTTATGAATAGATTCTTTTCCCTTTCCGCACTCCTTATCCTCTTGGGAGTTTCTTCCTGCCAAGCGGGAGCTGCGGGCGAGTTGAGCCTGGGTGACCCTGAATCTTGTTCCGGGGTCACGGTAGTGGTGAATTTTGGCATACTCAGCGAGGACAGCCTGAAACAGTGCGTTGTGGTGGGGGATGGCCCCGCCGTGGCTCATGAGATTCTTAGCGTTGCAGGGGTCACCACTGAGGGCACCATCACCTATGGAGACCAGGTGGTCTGTCGGGTCAACGGGCTCCCCTCAGAGTCAGAGGCCTTTACGGTGGAGGGTGAACAACCCCATACCGAAACCTGCGCAGACATGGCACCCGCCTTTGCCTATTGGGCTTTGTGGGTGAAGCAAAGCGCGGAAGCAGATTGGGCCTACGCGGAAGAGGGCGTGGGGACCCTGGAGCTTGTCGCCGGTGACACCATTGGCTTAGCGTTCTCCACCGGCGGGGAGACGCCCGTCCCCGAGACCGAGTAGACATGGCGCGACCTAGCCCGGTGAGCATGATCCTGATTGCCCTTGCCGGGGCAATTGGCTTTTTGTTCATTCGGGCGGGATACCGGGTTGTCTTCGGTGGGGCTGGTGGTGGAGACACAGCTTTGTGGGACATACCCACGCTCAGGCTTGGTGGCCCCTTCTCGCACATTGTTCTCGGCGGGGAGGTCACCTTCGAGGGGTTAGTCACAAGCCTCACATCAGGTGTCCCTTTTGCTCTTGTCATCCTGGTGTCTGGAACCCTGCTGGCCTTTGGTGATCCGCGCTCGATTGTCTTGTTCGTCCCACGCCTTCGCGCGGGAAAATCAGTGGCGCTCGCGTTCGTCATCAGCCTGTCCACCCTTCCTTTCCTTCTCACCACCGCGCGCCACGCCAGGCACCGTGCTCGGCGTCGCGGAATCACACCGGGGCGTCAGCTTGTCCTTCCGATATTGGAAAAGACGCTGGAGCGCGCCGTAGGGATTGCTGAAGCCCTTCATTCTCGAGGTATTGCAGCGCACCCCCCGACAAATGTGTCTCCCGGGGCAGCAGCCGTGGGGATTACCAATCTCACCGTTCCTGACCGGGGAGTAACCGGGCTCTCCTGGAGCATTTCACCCGGTGAGCAGATAGTTCTCACCGGAGCAACAGGGAGCGGGAAGACGACGATTCTGCGGGCGCTTGCCGGCCTTCTTCCCACCGACCCTGCAACCGAGTTCTCGGGCGAAGTGAACTCGGGAGCTGGAGGAGTCGCCTATCTCCCCCACGATCCTTATTCACTGTTCCTCGCGGGTTCTGTGGCTGACGAGATTGCTCTGTCCTGGGTCTCTCGAGGGTATTCTCGCTCACGCGCGCGCACCCATGCTGGTGAAGCCCTCGACCGTTGGAACCTGGCTGACTTATCCGCGAAGCATCCCGCCGAACTCTCCAGTGGCGAAGCTATGCTGGTGGCTCTGGTCACCCTTCTTGCGACCACGCCCGACCTGCTGCTCCTTGATGAACCCCTTCACGCACTGGATGCTTCCTGGCGGGCACGAGTCGTGAATCAGCTTCATACCCTGGCGGGGCAGGGAATTACCGTGATCGTGACCGATCACGGTTCCCCTGAACTTGAGGGGTGGGGGGATTGCTTTGCTGTGGGTCCAGAGGGGATTCAGGCCGGCCGATATGTGTCCCCCGAGCGTGAATATCCCAGGCTGATAGTGACCGCCCCCGTGGAACCAGAAGTCGTTGCAGACTTTGTGGGCCTGAGCGCGAGCTATGGCTCGCACCTTGTGCTGGATCAGGTGTCCTTGCAGATACAGCGCGGCCACACCACCGTGATCACCGGCGATAACGGGTCAGGAAAAACCACCCTTTTGGAAGCCTGCGCTGACCAATACCTGGGCCACCCGCAGAAGTTTGCCCTGGTTCCAACAGAGCCTGCGGAGATGTTTGTCAAAGACTCCCTCGCCGAAGAGTTGGCCTATGCCGACACAGTTGCCGGCGCCCCCCCCGGGCTCACCAGGGAAACGCTGGAGTCCATTCTTTCTGGTTCCTGGCGGGACAAGATTTGGGCCCAGATGTCCAGCGCCCACCCGAGGGATCTTTCCCGAGGTCAGCAAACAGCGGTGGCTATTGCCATTCAGCTCTCCCACAAACCGCAAGTGCTGGGCCTCGATGAGCCCACCCGCGGCCTTGACGAGGCAGCAATTCTTTCCCTCCGCGAGGTGATCGGGTGTGTGAACGAGACCGGTGTGGCGCTTCTCATTGCAACACACCAGCCGGCCCACTTTGCAGAGCTTTCTCACCACCTATACGAGCTCTCCGGGGGAGAAATTCACAAGAGTGTGGTGACCACGCGATGAAGAGCGCGGAAAACTCCTCGGGCACCCTCTGGCGATGGGTGAGTGTGGGGGCAAGCCTGGTGGGGATATTGGCTTTTTCCTGGCCCCTCTGGGTTTCCCTGGTTCCCTGGCCACAGGCTGTTCTCGGCCCTGCAGCGGTAATTATTACCCCGGTCGTCGTGGTTGTTGTCTTACTCAGCTCCGAACCGCAACTCAGGAACCCGCGAGTGTTGGCCATGGTGGGGGTCCTCGCAGCATTGGCAGCAGCAGCACGACTCCTTTCGGCAGGGATGGGGGGCATTGAGTTTGTTTTTGTCATGGTGATCCTGGCGGGGAGGGTGTTGGGCGCCCGCCTGGGATTTGTTGTGGGCGCGCTTGCGCTTGCGGTGTCATCACTGATGTGGGGCGGGTTTGGGCCCTGGAGCGCATTTCAAATGTTGGCCGTGGGATTTGTGGGGGCCGTGGCCGGCCTCCTGCCCCGGTGGACGGGGCGACCCCGAGTGGAGCTGGGGATGCTGATGGTCTACGGGGCAGTGGCCTCCTATGTTTTTGGCCTGCTGATGAATCTGTGGTTCTGGCCGGTCGTGCTCGGATCTGGCACGACACTCTCGCTGGTGGAAGGCGCGGGCTTTGGCGAAAACGCCGCCAGTTTCTTCCTTTACAGCTTGGCAACCTCCACGCTGACCTGGGACACCGTGCGAGCGATCACCACGGTGGTCACCCTGGGTGTGATCGGAATTCCCGCGCTCACGGCTCTGAGGCGAGTAATCGCCAGACCTGCGCTACACCGAGAAGTATTTGGCCTCGGGGTGATGGAAAACGAACGCATCCGTTGATTGTTCGGGGTGGAGTTGCAGCTCCTCCGAGAGTTCAACGCCAATGCGCTCGGGCTTCAAAAGCTCGACCACTTTTGTGCGGTCTTCCATCTCTGGACACGCAGGATAACCCAGGGAGAACCTGGCTCCGCGGTATTTCACCCCAAGAACGTCGGAAAGTTCTACAGGGTCTTCCCCACCAAAACCCCATTCGGCGCGAATTTGTGAGTGCCAATATTCCGCGAGTGCTTCGGTGAGCTGCATAGCAAGCCCATTGAGCTCCAAGTAGTCGCGATAAGAATCGGAGGCAAACAAGGTCGCGGCAAAAGCGTCGACGCTAGCACCTGCGGTGACCAACTGGAACGCCATCACATCGGTTTCCCCTGAATCCTTCGACTTGACGAAATCGGCAAGACACAGGTGACGATCACGGCGCTGGCGGGGAAAGCTAAACCGAAGGCGCTCGGTCCCCAGGATTCCTCCGCTTCCGCCATCGGGCGCTAGTAAACCGGGGGTTCCCGGGCTTCCTTCCGCGTCGGCTCCGTGGTGCAGGACAATCACATCACTGCCTTCGGAGACCACCGGGAAGTAACCATAGACGACGGCAGGGTCGAGTACTTTTTCGGATAACAACCGATCCATCCAATAGCGCAGGCGGGGTTGGCCCTCGCTCTTCACCAGTTCTTCGTAGCTCTTGCCGTCTTCGCCTCGGCCGGGTTTCAAACCCCACTGGCCCATGAAGGTGGCACGCTCATCCAGGAATGCGGCGTAGTCGCTGAGTGCAAAACCTTTCACAATCCGGGTTCCCCAGAAAGGTGGTTGCCACACAGGGTTATCGAATGCCACATCCGAGCGTGCTGGCATATTCTCAGGCTCGGTGACCTGGAGTTGGCTGGCGGGATAAATTCGCTTCTTCAGAGCGGGAAGTCCCACGGATTCTGGTTCTGCCCCTCGAGCGATTGCTACCAACGGCGCCATCAGGTCGAGCCCTTCGAATGCGTCTTTTGCATAGCGAACAACGCCTTCAAAACCGCCCGCGAGGTCTTCCTCGACGAAAGCACGGGTCAGCGCAGCACCACCCAGGATGATGGGCCATTTTTTTGCAAGCCCACGATTCGTGAGCTCCTGCAGGTTTTCTTTCATCACGACGGTGGACTTCACGAGCAGTCCACTCATGCCGATTACATCTGCATCGTGTTCTTCTGCCGCGGCGATGATGTCGTTCACCGATTGTTTGATACCGATATTCACAACGTCATAACCGTTGTTGGTCAGGATGATGTCGACAAGGTTTTTTCCAATGTCATGCACGTCTCCGCGGACCGTGGCGAGAACCATCTTCCCTTTACCGGCAGCTTCGCTTTTCTCCATATGAGGCTCGAGTAGCGCTACCGCTGCTTTCATTACTTCTGCTGATTGGAGAACGAAAGGCAACTGCATTTCACCACTGGCGAAGCGCTGGCCCACAACCTGCATTCCCGCCAACAATGTGTCGTTGATGATTTCGAGAGCGCTGGAGCCTTCAGATCGGACGAGGTCTAGGTCGCCTTCTAGCCCTTTGGATTCCCCATCAATGATGCGCCGCTCCAACCGCTCGCGCACAGGAAGTGCTGCAAGCTCTGCTTGACGCTGGTCCTTGAGAGCGGCGGAATCAACCCCATCGAAGATTTCGAGCATTTTTGCGAGCGGGTCATAGGTGAGGGTGCCCTCATCGTCGTAAACACGTTTGTCCCACACCAAATCCCACGCCACTTGGCGCTGCTCATCGGGAATGGAGGCGAGCGGCAGAATCTTGGCTGCATCGATGATCGCGGTGTCGAGGCCTGCATCACCTGCTTCATGGAGGAAGACCGAGTTCAAAACGGCGCGGGAAGCGGGATTTAGGCCAAAGGAAACGTTGGAAACTCCCAAGGTGGTGTGAACGCCGGGATACTTCGTGTTGATCGCCTTGATAGCGGCAATGGTTTCAATGGCATCGCGCCGGGTTTCTTCCTGCCCCGTGGCAATGGGGAAAGTGAGGCAATCAACGATGATGTCTTCGACACGTAGGCCCCACTCTTCAACGAGGGTGTCGATAAGCCTGCTGGCAATGCGGACTTTGTCAGCCTCGGTGCGGGCTTGACCCTCTTCGTCGATGGTGAGGGCAATGACGGCAGCACCATGTTCTTTGACCAGGGGCATGACGGTGCCAAAACGAGACTCGGGCCCATCGCCATCTTCAAAGTTCACGGAGTTCACCACAGGGCGGCCACCGATGAGCTCAAGACCTGCTTTGATGACAGCCGGTTCAGTGGAGTCGATGACAAGAGGCAGAGTCGATGCCTGCGCAAGTCGGGAGACAATGTCTTGGATATCTGCGACACCGTCACGACCGACGTAGTCGACACACACATCGAGCAAGTGGGCGCCATCGCGCACCTGCTTTTTAGCAATTTCCACACAGTCATCGAGGCGACCCTCCAACATGGCGTCGCGAAATGCCCTGGACCCATTGGCGTTGGTGCGCTCACCGATTGCTAGGTAGGAAGAGTCCTGGGTCAGGCTGACGTGTTGGTAAAGGCTGGCAACACCGGGATCGGGAACTGGTTTTCGGTCCACTATTTTTGTGGCTCCCACGCGGTCAACTACTGCTTTGAGGTGGGCGGGTGTTGTGCCACAGCAGCCACCCACAAGGGAAAGCCCAAACTCTTTCACGAATTGTTCGTGGGCCGTTGCTAGCTCTTCCGGCCCCAAAGGATACGGCGCACCCGTGGCCGTGAGAACCGGAAGCCCGGCGTTGGGCATCACCATCACGGGGATTTCGGAGTGCCGTGAAAGTTGGCGAAGGTGTTCGCTCATCTCTTGGGGTCCCGTGGCGCAGTTCAAACCGATCATGTCGATACTCAACGGCTCCAAAGCGGTGAGAGCTGCGTTTATTTCAGAGCCCATCAACATAGTTCCGGTGGCTTCGACGGTCACCTCGACAAACAGGGGAAGGCGCGTGCCGGCGGCGCGCATTGCATCTTTACACCCGTTGATCGCCGCCTTTGTTTGCAGAAGGTCCTGCGAAGTCTCGACCATAAAGGCATCAGCCCCACCCTTGAGCAGGCCCTCTGCCTGACGCTCAAACGTGGACTTGAGGAAGCTATAGGACGTATGGCCCAGCGAGGGCAATTTCGTGCCCGGCCCAATGGAACCTAAAACCCAACGCTGCCGAGAATCATCTTTCTCCCAGCGTTCTGCGCCTTCTCTGGCGATCCGAGCACCTGCCTCGGCGAGCTCTTCGATTCGCTCTTCGATGTCATAGTCCGAAAGGTTTGACCAGTTTGCGCCGAAAGTGTTTGTCTCCACGCAGTCCACGCCCACCTCGAAATAGGCGTCGTGGACAGCGGTGACGATGTCGGGGCGTGTCACGTTCAAAATTTCGTTACAGCCCTCAAGGCCCTGAAAGTCCTCCATCGTGGGACCAGCATCTTGCAGCATTGTTCCCATGGCGCCATCGCCAACGATGACCCGTTGAGCCATCTCGTCAAGGAGGTTCTGGGACCTTTCGGGCAAAGAAAGCTTGTGTGTGTCATCCATCGCTATCGAACCCCCGCCTGTTCCAGCACTGAGAGTACCGTTTCGTGCTGGTTAAACGCATAGAGGTGAATACCTGGAGCCCCCGTGGCCTTGAGATCTTTGGTCAAGTTCGCTGCCCATTCAATTCCGACACTTTTTTGCGCTTCAGGATTTGCCGCAGACTCCAAGGCTTCATGTAGCTCTCGTGGAGCGCGCTCACCCGTGAGCTCGAGAATTCTCTCCAGGCGCCCCGCTGACGTGATCGGCATGATGCCTGGCAGGATGGGCATCGTCACCCCAGCCGCTCGGGCCGATTCAACGAAGCGTTCATATTCTTCAACCAGGAAAAACAACTGGGTAATCGCGAGACTCGCACCAGCTTTTTGTTTGGCTAGTAGCACGTCAATGTCCTGGTTAGGAGTTGTTGATTCTGGGTGCCCATTAGGGAAGGCAGCGACCGCGACGCGGTCGATAGCTGACCCGTTGCCCTTCAGGTTCATCAGTAGCTCTACCAGGTCACTGGCGTGGGGCAAATCTCCGCGCGGCGCGTCATCGCCCTGAGGGAGATCTCCTCTCAGAGCCAAGAACTGGGTAATTCCTGCCTCAACAAACGAGGCAATCAGCGCTGTAGCCTCCTGTTGGGTATTACCGACGCAGGTCATATGGGCCAGAGGAGAAGCCTCGGTGGCGGTGGCAATGTAATCAAGAACGCCAAGGGAATCTCTCGCAGATGAACCACCGGCACCAAAAGTCACCGAGATGAATTCTGGATCAGCCCTGGCCAGGTAATCAATAGCTTCTTGCAGGGCACCACCGTGTTCTGGAGATCGCGGCGGGTATACCTCGAAAGAAACCGGGAAGGTTTTGTTTTTTATGCTCGGTCGCCTCTCTCGGATAGTGATCACACTCATCGGGGAGGCTTCCGCGATGGCCCCATTGTAGGGCGAACTGCTGGGAATCCCACCCTGCCAGGGGCAAAAATTCACGATCGGGGGGATATTCTTACGAACACGTTGCACCGATAAGGAGTCACCATGACCAACACCAAACTTGAGGCGGGCGCCCTAGCCCCAGAATTTTCTTTAACCGATGCTGGCGGTAACGTCGTCATCTTGAAAGAGCTTCGTGGCAAGAAAGTAATTGTCTACTTTTATCCCGCGGCCAGCACCCCCGGCTGCACGACACAAGCTTGTGATTTCAGGGACAATATGGCGTCCCTCACCGCAGAAGGTTATGTTGTGGTCGGTATCTCGAAAGATGAGCGTCCAGCGCTTCAAAAGTTTGCGGCCGCAGAGTCTCTCGAGTTTCCCCTGCTGAGTGATTCAGATCTGACTGTTCACCATGCATATGGCGCATATGGCGAGAAGTCGATGTATGGGGAAACTGTCACGGGCGTGATTCGTTCCACTTTTGTCGTGGACGAAGATGGAGTCCTTGAGCATGCTCTGTATAACGTGAAGGCAACGGGGCATGTTGAGGGCTTGAGAAAGAAGCTTTTTTCCTGAACTAGCAGTGGGCCCCGTCAGGCTCGAACTGACGACCCACGGATTAAAAGTCCGTTGCTCTACCAACTGAGCTAGAGGCCCCGCAGGAAATACTAGCGGGCAGTGAGCTGACTCACTTTCAGAGAGCAATCCGCATGGTTTGGGTGTTATAGAGTTTGGTGTCTTGATTTCCCAATAGAAGGTCTCCCATGCGCACCTCACTTCGTAACGGTTTTGCTCTCCTTGCCCTGAGCTCCCTTGTTCTCTCAGGGTGCGCAGCAGAAGCGATCCTTGAGCCCCTCGATGAGCCAGTCATCGTCGTGGAAGAGGAGGTCATCATCGATGTGCCCCGGCACCCGCTCACCGGTGTCGAGCTGGGAAGCTCGGTGGTCAGCGGACCGAGTATCGCGGTGAAGATTGATAACACGAGCTCTGGGCGCCCACAGGTGGGTATTGCTTCGGCAGACATCGTTTATGAAGAGCTCGTCGAAGGTGGCGTCACCCGTTACCTCGCCGTCTTCCACACCACCATCCCTGACGAGGTAGGGCCCGTTCGCTCCGGCCGTCCACAAGACGCGGGGATTGTCCCCTCCTATGACGGAATTTTCGTGTTTTCCGGGGTGGGAAATTCCAACGTCCGAGAAATCATCCGCGGTAGCGGCCTGAAGCTTGTTGAGCACGACACCTCCGGTGGAACGCCAGATGCCCCCTACTTTTTCCGCAGCAATCGCAAGCCTGCCCCCTGGAACCTCCACATCAAGTCAGCCGAGCTCGCAGTCACCTATGCCGACTTGCCTTCCCCGGCCCAACAGTTCGATTTTGTGTCGGATACCTCTGAATCAACAGCTGTCCTCGAGGGCGAAGACGCTGAATCCATTACCGCAGTGTTCAGTAAGGGGATCGAGTCCATTTGGAAGTACGACACCGCAACCGGGGTCTACTTGAAGTTCCTGACCAACGGTAGCCCCGACGTGGACGCTGATGGAACTCAGATTTCTGCCACCAACGTTGTGATTTTCACCCCCAACTACTTTGATGTCGAGGCGTTGCCCTCTGCTCAAATTGCCGGCACTATGGAATCCGCCTATATCGCGACGGGTGGAAAAATTGTCTCCGGTTTGTTTGATGCAACCGTGGTTGGCGACCCAATTGTTCTCACCCACTCCGATGGGACGCCTGTTTACTTGGGCACCGGAAAAACCTTCGTCTTACTTCCCCCGGGAGCTGGTTCGATAGCTGGCGGGGTGACCCCCGGCACTCTCTCTTTCGGGCCAGTTGGGGCCGAGCAAACCCGTAGCCTCTAGGAGCCTTCAGGGGGCAGAGCGGCTGCTAGTTTCCTTTCCCGCAGAGCTAAGAACAGCGGGAAAGTGAAAGCGAAAGCAGTAATGCCTGAGAGCGCGATGTAGACCCACACCCGCTTCATGCCGAGTTTCTTTGCTTCGAAAATCATCAATGCTGAGCCAGCAATGGCGACAATCAGCAAGTCAAGGGACAACACCCAGTCAACAGGCGTTCCAAACCACGCTAGGAGGTAGTTGGCACCTGTCACGCTGGCGATTCCATTGAACACCCACGCGGTCACAAGGCCAGCGATCGAGAGCACGAGGTAAAAGACAAATCGGGACTGGTGTTTTTTCTGCTGGGTCATCCCCACAGGATAGGGGCAGATGTTCATGGTTCTGGCGTAGCGTGGAGGAGTGGAATCACCCTTTGCTCGCCCTGTCCGCATGGGGCATGATCGCTTGGAAGGCTCAGCGGGCGCAGATCCAGCCGATATCGTCATGGACCCGGCTGAGCGGTCCGCCATTGCTCACGCAACGGCACAGCTTCTTATTTCTCGCTCCGCCGGAGAGGAAGACGCAGAACGAGTGGAGCGGCTGGTGAGCTTTGCCGAAGAACACGGTTTGGACACGTTGGCAGAGCTGTGGTCGACAGCTCACCCGGTCAGCCTTCCCGGAGCGCTTTGGCGTCTCTATCTTGTCAAAGCGGCACTCTCCCACAACCTCACTGATGGCAGTGAA
>FLOH01001318.1_pt1 | contig 39378 bp, 43 predicted proteins | sample 756751 | NCBI WGS metagenome assembly FLOH01 (sample SAMEA4026879, study PRJEB14308) | marine metagenome | biome: coastal water; material: water | depth 74 m
ACATTTAGTTTTTTAATTGAGTCTTCATAGTTTTTACCATTATCATCATTTCCAAGTTTACCGCTGTATGCTACTTTTCCTCCTAATCTAGCTATTCCCATTATAGTATTTGCGCATGAACCTGCAGGATACCTAGTTACTTCTTTATTTTCTAAGAATTTTTGGATTTCTACTACTTTTTCTTCATCAATTAGGTGCATCACTCCTTTTTCAATGTTTAAACTTGTGAGTTCTTCTTCAGTAATCTTTACATTAATGTCTACCAGTGGGTTTCCAATACCATATACGTCGTTTTTCATGAATTGTTGAAAAATAAATATAGTATATAAAATTATATTAAAATTTTGATTTAGTCATTTTGTGTAATATCAACTATTTATACCAATTTGTTTAATTATTTGAATTTGCCTAACTCAATTATTGCAAATAGATGTGGGCAAAAACTATTGTTACATTAATCTTTGTTTAGGGTGAGTAAGTGTGGTATATGGTCAATAATATACGTAATTGAGTCCTATTGATATAATAACAATCAAAATAAAAATAATAATAAAATATTTGTAAATTAAATTAACTAGTATATTGAAATTTTTTAGATAACCCAATTAAAATCAAAATTTTAATAAAGAAAGCGTTCTACTGCTTATTAATATGAAAATAACTCTTGACTTAAAAAAATCTGTTGAGGAAAATGCTGCTCATTATTTTGAAATATCAAAAAAAGCAAAGAAAAAGATTATTGGAGCTCAAAAAGCTTTGGTTCATTCTAGATTAAAACTTGAAAAACTTGAAAAAGGAATAGTTAAGGAAATACAAAAACAGGTAGTAAAAGTTAAAAGAAAACTTTTATGGTTTGAAAAATTTAGATGGTTTTATACCTCTCAAGACATGCTTTTTATTGCTGGTAGAGATGCAACAACCAATGAAATTATAATTAAAAAGCATACTGATAATCATGATATCGTGTTTCATACTGAAATGGCTGGTTCTCCTTTTGGAGTTTTGAAAACTTTAGGTGAAAAACCTAGCGATGTATCTTTATATGAATGTGCTCAATTTATCGGATCATATTCAAAAGCATGGAAGACTGGGTTAAGGCTTATGGATGTTTTTTATGTAAATCCAGATCAAGTAACAAAAGAGGCACCTTCAGGTGAATACATTGGTAAGGGTTCATTTATGATATATGGAAAGAAAAATAATATTGCAGCAGAATTAAAATTATTTATTGGAAAAATGGAAGACGGGAAAGTCATGGCTGGTCCATTATCTACAGTAAAAATTAAATGTAAAGTACAAGTTGAGATTATTCAAGGAAATGATAAAACAAGTGCTATTGCAAAGAAAATCATGAAGAAAATAGATAACGACGATCTTGATGACATAGTTAAGGTTATTCCCGTCGGTTCAAAATTAAAATAATACTTATTTTGACGTGCTATTTTTGTTTTTTAAAGATAGCACTGGATCTGTTCACCTCAAGGCTTTGTTAAAGCCATGGATGATATCGTTAAGGTTATGCTTTGTCGGTTCAAAATTAAATTAATACTTATTTTGACGTGCTTTCTTTGTTTTTTAAAGATAGCACTGGATTTGTTTACCTCAAGGCTTTGTGTTAAAGCCTTGGATGACATAGTTAAAGTTATTCTTTGTCGGTTCAAAACTCAAATAATACTAATCCTTTAAATAATAATAATAATATAGACCTGAAGTTATTAGGGAAATAAAAATAAACAAGAATAATGTACCAGTTAAATCCATGAATTTTGTGCTTGAACGAACAAAAAAGAATCTGAGTTGTTGTTAGTTGATTATTACTAAGATAGTTCATAGAACTCAATAATTGTTTTGGATAATCTATTTGCGCCTAAGATTGCTCTTTTCAATTGGAGAGTATATTTTTCATTATTTTCTGCTCTTTGAGCATACCAATTTACTCTTGTTTGTACAATATTTTTCAATCTTCCTTCTGTTTCAAGATATTGCTTAACAATATCACTACCTTCTTCGAATTCAACTCTCTCTTCTAAACCAAGAGATTCCAATACAAAATTCATTTCATCAGTGAATCTTGTTAAGTATTCTGGATTAATATTATTTTTCCTGTCATTAGCTATTGCAGTATCAAAACTTTCATTTGTTATTGAGACAAGAGTTTGATAATTAAGTTCATCATTTGGAAAATTTTCAACAATGAAATTATTTAGAGAGCCATTTGGATCACTCCAGTATTGTGTAGTTAATGACTGAATATCATTCAAAGGGTTGTTCTCAAGAAATCCTAAACCATTATAAGTTCCATTACTTTTGTTGAATGCATCATAAAGAATTGTTGAGATATATCCTTCTTTTTTTTTGGATTGATCTTTTTGTTGCTGTACTGCTTTTAGTTTTTCTCTTGCTCTTTTCCTTGCTTCAGCATTTGGGTCAATTGGTTTTTTCCTCTTTTCTATATATTCAGTAAACCAAGCTGCCCATCCATTAGGAATATGATACACCATTTTAACCAGTAATACTTTTTTTTATATTATAATTTTCTCTAATTTCTCTATCTTTTTTTTGTCCGGACAATATTTTTAGTGTAGGCGCATTTATATCAGTATTACCATCAGTTGACATTATTCTTCACTCTCCATGAATTTAAGTAAATATACACCCCTTCTAATAAATCCTAGTGTAATCTTATATTTAAAGATACCTAAAACTACAAGGATTACGGGAAATCCAAAAACCAATGAGGTACTTATATTTTTTGAGGGTAAGTTTTATAATCTATCAATTAGTTCTAAATAAATAAAATGGATTTAAAAAAACTAAAAGAGGCGTCAAAAACTTTAGATCCAGTTTTAAGAATAGGAAAAAATGGTTTGAATGATAATATATTTACAGAAGTTGAAAAATTATTAAAAACAAGAAAATTAATTAAAATAAAAATTCTTAATAATTGTCCATTAGAAGATAAGAATGAAATTATTGATAAAATCATTGAAAAATCGCAAGCATCCCTTATCACAAAGATTGGAAATGTCTTCACAATCTATAGACTGGGTAAAAAAAAAGCAGAGAAATAGAAAAATACTAAGTTTATTTGTATTATTTGCTATGTTGCTTGCGTTAATAATCAAAGTAACTACTTTTAGACGAATTTTTATTATTTTGATATTGATTTTTTTAAATTATATCTTTGCCTTTGTTAAAAGGTATATTCCATTTTTGTTTATTAGAAAATATTTTTTTGGATTAGAAATTATATTAATTTGTACTGTAGCAATAAGCATGGTCATGGGCCCATTGTTGGGAGCGCTTACAGGTCCCATTCTTATGATTGTTAATTATTTAGCTGAACGTAGATTATCTGATTATTTTTTGATTACTTTGTCATTATATACGTTAATAGGATATAGCGCGTATTTCTTTAGTGGATTCGGTATTATTAGATTGGGAATTATTATGGCAATATGTTACAATACATTATCATTTGTGTTATCTAAGTTACTGGGTGCAAATACTCTTACTTTAATTGTCTTTTTTTTAGTTAACATAATTTCAAATATATTTTTATTTATTGGTTTTGGAGAATTAGTTCTTTCGTTGTTGTTGTAGAAATTATTTTATATTGGATATTTAATGATCATAAAATAAATAATATTTTATTTAATCAGATAAGTTTAAATAATGAGTTTGGTTTCATTTTACAATAGATATGCCATGGTCGCATTAGCCTGCAAGGGGTTAGGAAAAACTTGAGGAAAACTGATGTGTTTCGCTAAAGCTCAAGCACATTAACTAATGGGGTCAACAAAATAAATTTTAATATTATTATGCCATGGTCGCATAACCCGGTATTGCGCTGGCCTTGAGAGCCAGTCCCATTGGGATTCCCGGTTCAAATCCGGGCCATGGCGTTTATTCTTCTATTTTGCCCACATTTGAACATACGTTCACTAACGTTCTCGTACCCAAAAAGCCTAGCTTTTTAGGGAATCCGGGCCATGGCGTTCATTCTTTATTGTGTCCGTATTTGAATATGTGTTTAATTACATTTTTGTAATCAAAAAGTTATGGTTTGTTAGAAAAATTGGTATTTAGAGTTTTAAATAATTTATGCTTCTGTGTTTTTTAATTTGAAATAATTAGAATATATTCAAAATAACTAAGATTTTTTTTGAGTTTTTCTGTGTTTTTTTCTTCTTGGAAGTATGTCTATTACTTCAGCGTGTAATTCATACACTCTAAATAATGTGTAGATTATAATTAGAACTAGTGGGCCAATAAGTAAACCAATAAATCCAAATACGGTTAGTCCACCAATCATTCCTACTGCAATAATCGCAGGATGAATTTTTACTTTGTCGCTTATAACCAATGGTTTAATAATATTATCAACCGAGCTAATTATAGTTAGTCCATAAATAAGTAACAATATACCTTTAAGCATGCCAATTTCAGGAGAGGCCAATCCTGAGATAATTAGTGATAAACCGAGAGGAACATAGATAAACGCTGGGCCAACCATAGGAATTAGTGCTCCTAGAAATGTCATAACTCCCCAAAAAAAAGGTGCATTTATTCCTGCAATCATATAACCTACTGTTGCCAAAACTGATTGTATAGAAGCTGTGATTAATTGCCCATAAACCACCGCATCTATCATACCCTTAATTTCGTTAAACAGGATTATAGTTTTTTTCTTACCAAATGGAAGTATTGATGGAATTATATCGATTATTTTGTCTCCATCTCTAAAGAAGAAGAATAAAAAAAATGTTCCCATTATTATACTAATAATTTTTCCAGGAATTAATTGAATAAAACTTTGAAGAAATCTTAAAATTGTATTAAATGCAGTAGTTATAATCCTCTTCAGATTTAAATCAATATAGAATTCATTTGAAATTCTCTCAAAAAAAGTATTTAGTACGGGTAATTTTTGGATACTTGCCACAATATTTGAATATACAGATGGGATTTCGCCAATTAGAGTTGATATTATAAAGCTTGAGACGCCAATAACAATAAGCATAACAAAAAGTATCATAATAACTGAAGCTATTGTCTTATTTTTTATTTTACTTTTAATAAAATTATAAAGTGGAGAAAAAATGTAAGCTACAAGTGCAGCTGATATTATTGGGATTATAAATGGTTTAAATACTAAATAAGATAACCACAAAAATAGTACCATAAATATAACAGCACCATATTTGTGGTAGAGATCTTTCATATTAATGAATTTGGAGAATCATGTATTTATAACTATCGTTTTTTGTTAATATGTTCTATCCCGAATTCAGTTTACAGTTAAATAAACTTGTGCAGGTGTCTCATAACCCAGAGACTGGTGTAAACGTTCAAAGTTATAAAAAGTGACCCAAGTATCAAGATCATAAACATTGGGATGATTCATAAGTTTAAATTCATTTTTATAACTTCCAAACCATCTTTCAATTTTCCCATTACTTTGTGGGTAATGTGCCCTAATAAAAATATGCTTAATAGCATATTTTTTTTCAACTTTTAATAAAGGCTCACAAACGGTTTTTTTAGTGTGAATATTCTTAAAATGAGATCCATTATCACTAACTAATTCTTTTGGAACACCATATTTTTTAATAGCTTTTTGTAATCCAATTGCAGAATTTTCACCTGTTGCATTATCAAATAATCCAGCAAAGACAATAAACCGTGATTTATCGTCTATAATAGCAAGTAAATTTCTTTTAGAAATTGGATCAAAACTCCAATCAATATGCCATTGATCATTGAGTTTATCAGCCTCATAGGAAACGTAACTTGGTTTTTTTTGTTTTCCCATTTTTTTTCTTGTTAAGTTTTCATATTGAATAACTTGATTTATTTTATTATGACTAACAAAAAAACCTTTTTGATTAAAATATTTCTCTATTTTACATGCTCCCCAACTTGTTTTAATTCTTAAGTCAACTATATTGGCATAAAAATTGGAATTCACTGGTTGTTTTAGAACACCAGGTTTATGATCTTCTAGACCATAAACTTCATCACGAAAATAATTTTTAATTATTACATAAACAGTTTGTCTGCTAATGTTAAATTTATTAGCAATCTTTTGCTTATTTATTTTACGTAAATAATGTTTTATAATATTTAATCGAGTACTATATGTTAATTTTGTTGATTGATTTTCATACATATATTTCATTAGCAGTACCTTTTGTATAAAATTTACTGCACAAAATTTGTGTCAACCTAATTCAGGATAGTATATTGTTTAAATTATCGAAATCTTTATATATTAGTATATACATTTGTATACTAAGATATTAAATCTTTTAAAAAAAAAGAGAGAGAGGGCGCAAAAATGTTACTTCAAAAAGAGATTCCTAGAAATGCACTAGTAGTTCGGGATTTAAATGGAAGGGTTATTGGAATAATTGAATAAATTCCTTTTCCACTTAATTTTCAAACACAATTATTTTTTTTATAATTTTTAAACTACTTAATAAATATTCTAAACTATTCATAGTATTTAAATTTAAAAAACATTCATGTTACATTTCAAAATATCAAATAAACAACGATATCGCCATATAGATTTTGCTACAAATGGAGGCGATGCCAAAAAAAAACCAAATTTCTAAAAATTATCAACTCCACTAACTGATGTCCGACACTTTAAGCGTAGAACCTATATTCAAACTAAGTTTGCATTTACTTTTCATAATAAGCAAAAATATATATGATGTATTTTTAAAATATAATGACTAATTGTAAGTTTGAAAATATTTTTACTATATCGCACATATTTTGAACAGTGTATAATAAAACAATTTCTACTTGCATTAAATTTCAAATTAAATTATTGTACTACACAAAACAATTATTAAACAAAAAATAACCAAAAAAAAGTAAAATTCTAAACTCTTAAACTAACAATCTTACTTATTCCATGCTGATTCATAGAAACACCATATAAATTGCTTGCAGAACTAATGACACCATCATTATGACTAATTACTATATATTGAGCCTTTGAAATATATTGCTTAACTAAATCAGCTAATTTTTCTGAATTTCTTTTATCAAGTGCGGCATCGACTTCGTCAAGAACATAAAAAGGTGCAGGTTCATGATCTTGAACAGCGAATAAAAAGGCAAGTGCAGTCATTGTTTTTTCGCCACCTGATAAACTTCTTATGTCTAAAAATTTTTTACCAATTAGTCTTACCTTTATGTTTAAACCACCTTCAAACACAGTCTCTGGATCTTCTAAATCAAGAGTAGCTTCTCCCTTTGTTGAAAGGGTTGCAAATTTTTCTTTAAAATTTTCATTAATTACTTCAAATGTATCCATAAATAAATCTTTTTTCTTAGTTTCAATCTCATTCATCATTAAAAGCACATCATGTCTTTCTTTGACTAATTTATCCTTTTTATCAACAACATTATTGTATTCTTTTTCTACAGCGTCATAAATTTCTAATGCTCTCATATCTACAGCGCCCATATCCCTAACCATTCGTTCAAATTCCCAAATTTCTCTTTTAATTTTCTCTAAATCTTTGTCCTTATACACTTGTACTCCTTCATATTCTTTAAATTCTTCAAGAAGTGCTTCAAGTTCGGTTGTAACTTTTGTATCGTCAAGTGACAAAGTATTAACTTTTAACTCAACTTCCCTACGTATTTCATCTTTCTTATAAAGTGTATTTTCAATTTTATTCAAATCTTCATTTACCTTATCTCTTTTTTTGAAAAGTTCTTTAAATTTAGAATAAAATTCTTTTTGTAAACCTTCTTTACCTATTAATTCTTTTTCTTGGACTTTAATTAAATCTTTGAGATTCTTCATCTCATCATTAAAATTTTCTTCTTCCTTTTGATGTTGTTTAAGTATCTTTTTGGTATTAATAAGTTCAGGATTTAAAATTGTTGAAATCTGAACATCAATGTTTTTTGTGTCTGATTTTATTCTAATAATATCTTCTCTAAGTTCAGTTCTTTTTTGTTCAAAAGTATTTAATTCAGCAAGAAGAATAGGGTTTTTTAAAGCATTTATTTTTTCACGAAGTGTTTGTTTTCTTGTTTTTACATTAGCAAGTTCCATATTTGATTTTGTAATTTTTGTTTGAAGTTCTCTAAGTTCTTTATCAAGATCTTCAATTTTTACTTTAAGTTCTTTTTTAAGATTTGTTGATATATCTAAATCTGAATCTTCTAAATGCAATGATTTTTCAATTTTTATTATTTCAGCTTCTAATTCAGCTTTTAAATGTCTTAATCTAGTAATTGAAACCTCATTTTCTTGCTTTTTTCTTTCTAAATCAATAACTATTCCTTCCATATCAATTTCAGACTTTTGTAAGTCATCAATTTTTGAAACAATTTCTTTTTCTAAAAATCCAGATCCCTCTCGTTTTTTTCTAAAACCACCATGCATAGCACCACTTAATTCTGTTAAATCTCCATCAAGTGTCGCCATCCTAAAATTTCCAATTCCAATTTTTCTTGCAACTTCAATATTATCAACAACTATTGTATTTCCAAACACATATGAAAATACATCCTTAAATTTTGGATCGTATTTAACTAAATCAACAGCTCTACCTTTTACACCTGAAGAATTCAAAATTTTGGTTATTTCAAAATTTTGTTTTGCAGGTTTAATTTTGTTTAATGGTAGAAAACTTGCTGAACCAAATCTATTTGTTTTAAGATATCTGATGCATTCAGCTGCTACCTTATCTGATTCAACAACAATACTTGTTATTCTTGCACCAGCAGCAGCCTCTAAAGCTGTAGAATATTCTTTGTTTACTTGACCTAAACTTGAAACTGTTCCATGAATTCCTTTAAGTCTTTTTTTAATTTCTAAAATTTTTTGAATTGCAATATTTCGAGAATTTTGATGTGCAATACCTGATTGCTGTGCTTTATTTTTTGCTAGTTCTTCTTTAATTTTCAATAGTTTTGAACGAGCATTTGAGAGTTGCGCTGTAATTTCACTGTCTGCATTAAGTCGAGTATTTAATTCCAGCGTAGCATGTTTAAACTCCTTTCTTATCTGAGTTAATCTTAATATTTCTTTTGCATGTTCTTTTTTTATACTCATAACTTTTGCTATTTTTTCATCAGCGCTATCAACCTGATATTCAAATTTATCTTTTTCACGAAGAAGATTTTGTTGATTTTCTCTTAAAGACTGAATAGTTATAAGCAATTTTTCCGAATTTTTATCAAATTCTTCAATTTCCTTTTCTAAATTATCAGAATCACTAATCTTATGTTTTGATTTAAATTTGTTTATCTTCTCATCAATTGATAAAATTTGTTTATCTTTTTCAATAATTGATTTTTCATAAGTAATTTTTTCAAAATCCAGTCTTTTAATTTTATCATCCAAATCTTTAAAACTATGCTCAAGCTGAAGTTTACGTTCAACTATTCTTGTAAGTTCATTTTCAATACTGTTTATTCTTGATTTATTTGTTCCAGTTGATACTCTTAATTCTTCAATTATTTTTTGTATTCTTATTTGATCCTTATCTCCCTTTTCTTCAATTTCTTTATTAATAGTAACAATATCAACTTTTTTTTGTTCAATGTCTTTTTTAAAACCAGCTATATCATCTTCAATTTTTTTTACTTGAACTTTCTTTAAATCAATCTCTTTAGTTAGGTTTGAACTTTTTTTTTGCTTAATGTCAATTTTATCGTTAAGAAGAGTTGCTTTATTTCTTTTGATTTTTTCGTCCAAATCTTTGAACTTCATAGCTTGATTACGTTCTTTTTTTAGTTCACGTAAATAAGTTTGTCTTTCTGCAAGTATAATATCTGATTCCTTTAATTTTTCTTCAACCTTATTTAATTCATTTATAGCTTTAGACTTTTTTTCTTCATAAATTGAAATTCCAGCAATTTCTTCAATTATTTGTCTTCGTTCATTTGGTGACATCTCAACTATTCTAATAATATCACCTTGAAGAACAATATTATATCCATCTGGATTAATTCTAGCGTTTGAAAGAAGTTCTACAACCTGGATTCTTGTAACTGTTTTCCCATTAATTTTATAGATGCTATTTCCCTTTTCTCTAACAATTCTTGTAACTGAAATTTCATTTTCATCAATAGGAAAGATTTTATCTTTATTATCAAAATAGATTGAGACCTTAGCTTCTTTTGATGGACTTTTAGTTTTTCCACCATTATAAATTAAATTGGCTGATTTTTCAGCTCTAAGAGATTTCGCTGATTTTTTTCCAAGAACAAAGCAAAGTGCGTCAAGTACATTTGATTTACCAGACCCATTAGGTCCAAGAATACAATTAAAATCATCGCCTAAAATTAATTCTGTTTTTTGCGCAAAGCTCTTAAAACCTTGCATAACCATCCTATTAATCTTAGTCAAACTTGTAAACCCCTTTTTATTGAATTAAAGTCAATTAATTGACTTTGATAATCAAAAATCTAATTATAATCAAATTTTTATATTGTATTCTAACAATGGAGGTGGTTTTTATATTTTACTATTGAGATGATTGAAATAGTGGTTTAAATTTTAGTGATTAATATGATAAAGAATTGATATTGTAGCTCATTTATTTTTAAAATTTCGAATCCGCCTAACCCACTGATTAAATATACTATGTGGGCGGAAATGATAGTTGTATGAGATTTGAAAATTTGACAGGAATTAATACTCATGGAGAAAACCTTAAAACATAGAAATTTCATTAACTTGAATAATGATAATAAACTGTTAAACAAGTAGAACAATGAACTAAATATGGAATTCTTTTCTTCCATTTAAGAAGTCTAACAACGTTAGCTGGAGGTGTAATGAAATACCTATTTTGACTTTGCTATCATTTTGACATTATCATCTACCTCGTTTTTGTGATTTTAATCGTTTAAATGTTTTTGACAGTTCCTTTCTACTTTTTGCCTGTGTTCTATTTAGAAGTTTTTTTGAAGTGAAATCATATTCATATAATATCTTTCTATCTTTCAACAAAGTAATTCTCACAGTATTATTAGTAAATGCAATTCTTTTTTTCATAAGTAAATAGAACCAAATTCTAAAGAACTTTAGTAATCCCATATTTAGAGCAATTGTTGTATGTGGTTTGTAACTTCTATCAATACTTTGAATAAAGCAATAAGATCTAATCTCATTTAATAATTTCTTCTTAAACTTCAATAATTCATGTGAAGGTTTAACTTTAGCAAACACTACAAAGAAAGGAAAAACACCAAATCCATCAACCGTAAATTTCATCAATTTTTCTTTTGAACATAACCTGTTGAAATCAGATACAAGTTTTTTATGGTTTTTAGTGTAGAATGGTTGAATAAGTGTAATATGTGGTATTTTATGACCTTTTTTAAGACGAAATTTTTTATCTACTTCTCGAATTAAAAATTTAATTTGTTCTTTTGCCTTTCCAAAATATCTAATTTCAATTAAGTAATTGGCTTTTCTAGAATTTTTCATACATTAAGTCCAACATTAACACCATTTATAAGTCTTATCGTATGAAAATAAGAAAAAAGTTAAGGCATCAGCTTAAATACACACTTCCCTTCTAAAGAATATTTACTTCATAATCTTAATTCTATTTTAAAAGCCCAACAACTCTCATCTTATTTCTAACTCTTGGTGGAATTTTCTTAAGCACTATAAGTTTCATTTTGTGACCTTTTTTTCTGCTTTCACGCCTTTGTTTAGCTTTTTCAGCAAATCTATCTCTGTCATCTTTTTCTATACCTAGTCTTGTTGTTGTAGGTCTTATCACAATGCTTGATCCGCCTTATTTTGTTTTTTCAGATGATTGGTCAAAATCCAAACTGTCCAAAATAACCTCTTTACCATCTCTAAGTTCCCAACTATTTACATTTAAAACTCTACTCATTATGTATCCCAAATTAGTTCTCAGTTTTTCAACAACTCGCCAGTATCCAGAAGTTATTTGACCACCAAATGAAGGAATAATTTGAAGTCTATGAAATCCTAAATAAGACATTTGATCTATTAAATTAACCCAAATTTCATTTAATAATCCCCGCCCACGTAGCCTTCTGTCTAAGAAAATGGCTACAATGATTATGGTTCTCTCTCCACTAAATAAACTACTTCCTTCAACTGCTGAACTGGGTGTTTCTCCCCAAATAAAACCAATGACTGATCCTTCAGAACGGATTACAATAAAATAATCTACCATTTGTTGAACAACAACTTGCCATTCAATATTGATTCCTCCTATATCTTTTTCATATTGTTCAAAATACGTAAAAAGTTTCGTTCTATCTGATTCGTTTAAATTGTTAAAATCATTTCTTCCAACTATTTGAATTTTTAATCCTGATGACATACACATTAAAGATAATTCCATTGATATAAATTTTTTGGTTAAATTTTCCTAATTTCATGGATTAAATAATTTTGCTTTATTCAGAAAAAATTATGAACTCATACAATATTAACTAATACAGGGAACCGAATTTTTCTTCAACATCCCTGCCAGAACACTTTTTACATTTTTTTATAACCAAAACATATTTTCTGCTAACAAAACGAATCTTTGTACACTGCCTTAATTTCCATATGGATTGTAGGTGACCACAAAATCAGAAAAGTTTTTAAATGTGGTCACCTTATATTATTATATGTTTATTGAAAAAAGAATATTGGGCAAAAATATCAAATACTATTTAGTGCATTCTTATAGAGATAATAACAACAATGTTCAAAAGATAAGAAGATATTTAGGATCCAATCTTTCAGAAAAAGAATTAAATAAATTAAGACCAAGAGCTGAACAATTAATTCTAGATCAACTGAATGAATTAAACACTGAACTCTTTAATTTTACACTATCACCAAAAGAAATTAAAAAATTAAACAAACTTAATGAAAAAATAAATATATTTCATTTAGATAGCAAAGATTGGGTTAAATTTACTCAAGATTTTGTATATAACACTAACGCTATTGAAGGTTCAACAATTTTAAGAGATGAAGTTCCTAAGATTCTAAAAAAATCAAATTTAACAGATTTTGAAGAAATTGAAACAAAAGGTGTAGCTAACGCAGTTTCTTTTATTAGAAAAACAAAAGAAGATTTATCACTTGATTTAATTAAAAAGCTTCATAAACTCTGTTTTGATGGATCAAAAAGTTTTGCAGGTAAGTTTAGAAAAGTTGAAGTTGTCATCAGAGATGCAAAAGGAATCATAGTTCATCAAGGTATTGATTCTAATATATTATTTGAAGCTTTAAATGATTTCATCAAATGGTTTGATAAGAATAAAACACAATTTAAACCATTAGTCTTAGCTGCTATTGTGCATAATCAGTTTGAACATATACATCCATTTAGAGATGGAAATGGTAGAGTTGGACGATTATTATTAAATTTTATTCTAATAAAATATAATTATCCACCAATAAATATTTTACTTGAAGATAGATCTAAGTATTATAAAACACTTCAGGAGTATTCAAAATTTCACAATTTAAAACCTACAATTGAATTTTTGGTAGACCAATATAACAAGACATTAAGTACAATTAAAGGTGACCACTAAAAAATTTAATTTGTGGTCACCTTTTTATAAAACAAAAATAAATTCCAAATCAAAAATTCTCTGATATCCTCAATAGCTGATTGTATTTAGCAGTCCTTTCTCCCCTGCAAGGAGCTCCTGATTTAATTTGACCAGTTCCTAGTCCAACAACTAAATCCGCAATAAACGTATCTTCAGTCTCACCAGACCTATGGCTAACCATTACTTTCCAATCGTTTCCATATGCAAGATTTGCAGCTTGAATCGCTTCTGTAACTGTTCCTATTTGATTGACTTTAAGTAGAAGTGCATTACACGCATTTTTATCCAAAGCAGTTTTTATCCTCTGAGTGTTTGTGACTAATAAATCATCCCCAACAATTTGAATTTTAGTCTTTTTCATTAAATACTCCCATGATTCCCAGTCATCTTCATCAAATGGATCTTCCAATGAAATTATTGGATATTTTTCAATAAGTTTTAGATAATAACTAGCTAGTGCAGGTCCATCCATTACTTTATTTTCTTTGCCTTGTTTAAGACCAAAAATATATTTTCCTTTTTCATAGAATTCTGAAGCAGCAGCATCCATGGCTATTTTTATTTTTCCAGTATAACCTGCTTTTCTAATCGCTTCTTCAAGTAATATTAAAGGTGCTTCATTATCTTTTAAAGGTGGTGCAAATCCACCTTCATCGCCAACATTAACTGAATCAAGCCCGTATTTTTCTCTAATTATTTTTTTTAAAATATGATATGTCTCAGCACCCATTCTAACAGCTTCGCTAAAACTTTTAGCACCAACGGGAGCTATCATGAATTCTTGAATATCAAGAGCATTTCCAGCATGTTGTCCACCATTTATCACATTAAAATATGGTGTAGGCATTTTAGGCGAAGTCTTTGCTAGTTCACTTATATATTTATGCAAAGGCATGTTTTTAGCCTTTGCTCCTGCTCTACAAACAGCCATGCTTACAGCTAAAATAGCATTAGCGCCAAATTTTGCTTTATTTGGTGTTCCATCTAAACGAGTCATCATAATATCAATAAATTGTTGTTGATCAACATTTAATCCAATTAATTTAGGTTTAATTCTAAGTTCAACATTTTCTATTGCCTTTTTTACTCCTTTACCGCCGTATCTTTTATCCTTATCACGAAGTTCAACTGCTTCATGAACACCTGTTGATGCACCACTTGGAACAATTGCCCTACAAGAAAAACTATCTGTAAATAATTCAACTTCAACGGTTGGATTGCCACGGCTGTCAAGAACTTCTCTAGCTTTAATATCTTTAATCTCAGTCATTTTAAACATCCTCCATTCGGACTACTTTCATAAAAAATTAATGTCATAATAATTCACCCCTAATAATGCCTTAGAATAGGTGGAATATAAATATTTCGTTAACAAAAAAGCAAACATTTAAATATAAAATGTTATATCTACTTAACATTATGTTAATTTAACATAACAAAAAGTTAATTAAAAGTGACAATAGCATGAAAACAAGAATAAAAGAATTCAGAGCAAGAGAAAACTTAACACAAGAAGAACTTGCAAATAAAATCGATGTTACTAGACAGACAATACTTTATATTGAACGAGGAGAATATTATCCTTCCTTACTTTTAGCTTTAAAATTATGTAAAGTACTTAACTGCAAGGTTGAAGAATTATTCATTCCAGATGAGGAGGAATTAAAATGAAAGATGACAATAATTTTCAATTTTTGGGTCTCTCATTTGCTTGCGGAGGAAAAAAATGAAAGAAAATGATAAAATGGTACTAAATATGCAAATCGGACTTTTTATTTTTTCGATTGTGCTGATATTATGGTCAATAGCAAAATCCATATTGGTTAAGTGGCAAATATTTAATTTTGATAATGTTACATACAATGTATTTATAATGCTAATAATTGGAATATACTTATTTCAATCAGCACTAAAAGAATTGATATACTTCAAAAAACATAAAACTATCATTCATGGAGCTGATGAAAGAAATAAAAAAATATTCATTTACTCTACATTATATGCTTTAATAACCATATTTATGACGTATTTTTTCGTATTACTTTACAACATGTTATTTTACGACCCAGCTACCAAAATTTTTAGCATATTCAATCTTGAAAAAATAATGTGGCCAGGAATAATTGTATTTTTCTACTGTTTTTTCGTGTATTTTGATAAGAAGAAGAATATACAATAGAAATATTTTTATTATATTCTTTCTTAATCTCTTATAAATGTCATATATTGAAATTAGCAATTTAAAAAAGAAATATAAAAAACTTACAGCTGTGGATGACTTTTCACTCAATATCGAAAAAGGTGATATTCTAGGTATTGTTGGACCTAATGGTGCAGGTAAAACTACTCTTATTTCCATGCTTAATACTAGATTACTTCCTAATTCTGGAAATGCTAAGATTGCAGGATTTGATTTATTAAAACAAGGACACGATATAAGAAAGATTATCGGCGTTGTATTTCAAGAATCAGTTGTTGACAAAGAGATGAGTCCTTTTACTTCTCTAAATTATCAAGGTATGTTATATAGAATACCTAAAAAAACACGAGAAAAACGAATTAGTAATTTATTAAAACTAATTGGCTTAACTGATGTAAAAAATAAAGAAGTAAGTAAATTCTCAGGAGGTATGAAACGAAGAGTTGAAATTGCTCGTGGGCTTATGAGTCATCCTGAAATTTTATATTTAGATGAACCTACTTTAGGACTTGATCCACTATCAAGAAGAAAAATTTGGAGCTATATTAAAAAACTAAATCAAACTCATAAAATGACAATAATAATTACTACTAATTATATGCAAGAAGCTGACGAATTATGTAATAAAATAGCAATTATGAATAAAGGAAAACTCATAGTTTACAATGAAATTAATGAATTGAAAGATTCTCTTAAAGGAGATATTATAGATTTAAAAGCTGAAACTAAAAACATTAAATCAATTTTTAAAAAAATAAACTGGATTAATAGTATTGAAGAATATGAAAATAATATAAGACTATATGTTCAAAAAGGTGAACATAAAATATTGAAAGTTATTGATCTTTTGAGAGAAAAAAACATAAAATTATTGAGCATCACTCTTAAAAAACCTAGTCTTGATGATGTATTTATCCATTACTGTGGTGAGGAACTTTGAAAAATTTTTTACTTGATGTTTGGGTTGTATCAAGAAGAGAAAGTCAAAAATTGAGAACTTGGAAAAGAACTCTTATGGGCTTTGGTTGGATGGGATTTATGTTTGCAGTTATGGGCCTAATTGGAGGAGGATTTAATTCAATGATGGATTTTTCAAAATATGGAAATTCCTATTCACAATTTTTTATATCAGGATTTGTTGCATATTTTGTTGCAATAACTGGACTACAAACAGGTGCAAATTTAATTCTAGATAGAGATGGACTTCAAAAACTTTTCATGGTTGTTCCAATATCAAGAATGGCTATACTTCTTGGAATAGAACTAAACCTTATGTATTATATGATATATTATTTAATATTTTTCTCAGTATTAATAGTCATTTTTAAAACATTTAATATTGTTAATTTAGCTTTACTATTTTTGTTTTGCTTATTTGTTTCGACCCTTTTTTTAAGTATTGGAATATGGCTTTCAACCATGTTTGATAGTGTAAAAACATCAGAAATGGTTATGGGATGGATAAATATTGTTCTTTTAATGCTCTCAGGTGTAATGTTTCCAATACAAGTCCTACCAGATCTAGCACAGAAAATATTTTATCTAAATCCTTTAACTTATATTGTTGATATCATTAGATATCTAATGACTGGTTTTCATGAGTTTGATTTCTCACTAAGTATAACTATACTTGGCATTTTTGGATTTTTATCAATATTTTTGGGAACTTATATGTATGATAAAAATTTAAGGAAATAAATTGAATAATCGAATAATTTTATAAACAATTTAGATTTCTTTTTAAATTGTAAATTTGCCACGGTGGCACAATCCGGTACTGCGCAAGATTGGAATGCTAGAAAATTACTAAATGATTTTTTACAGATCAAATCTTCAATTACCAATGATCTTGTCCCTTTGGGAGTCCCGGTTCAAATCCGGGCCGTGGCGCTTTTCTTTTATTTGCCCGTATTTGTACATACGTTCACTAACGTTCTCGTACCCAAAAAGTTACACTTTTTCGGGAATCCGGGCCGTGGCGCTTTTCTATTAATTTAAATATTAATTACTTTTACCAGTTTCATGAATTATATTTCACAAGATAATTTTCAAAATGTAGTGAATAGATATCATGTATTAAACGATAAATTTACTCAAAAAATTCAAAAACTAGAAGAAATCGCCTATAAAGCATCATTACCACTTATTATTTTAAGCGGTATAGGTCAATCAATTCAAGGTTACGCTTATTACAAATATCAAAAATGTCTTCAAAGTTTTGCTACTCTTCCTGTAGAAATCTATTCAGATTTAAGTAGAAATTTGCATGCAGCTGAATGTTTGGCAAAAACACAGTTATCTCCACTGGCAAATATTTTGGCCAACTATACAGGTGATATATATCTTACCATTCTCTCTGGTAGATTTTTAGGACCAATAATAACTGCTATAGGTAGTGGTTTACTTTATTCAGCAGAGTTAATGAGTCAGATACCTTCAGAATTAGGAAGAGATTATTACGATATACCTTCATTAACAATTGGTACCGCAGTTGGTATTCTAGCAGGATTTCATAAAATACGGCAAAATCGAATTCACAAAATTAAATCTAAATCTACTGCCAATGTAGCACCAAAAAAAAAGAAGGAGAAAAAAAAGAAGAAAAAAAGGAATACAAAGAAAAAAAAGAAAAAAAGAAAATGAATTTATTAATATTTTCTAAATGCTTACAATCTCAAATCAAAGTAACCAATTTATATATCAAAACCATGAAATATGGCATAATAATTATATAAATGAAAACTGTTATTACTGTTTGAATAGTGTTTTCTATGAGGCTACCCAATAATTAAGTGTTATTTTATTCTGATAATTTCACCTTGTTGGAATTTCGGGTCTTTGTGTCCCCATTAACAAGTTAAGTTAATTTTAAATATAAAAGATATATATTTTTTCTCTAAGATGTATGGTCTTTTGCAGTTGTATGGTGCTATTCAAGCTTTTGAAGAATTATCTAGCTATTTTTTATTTCCAAAAATGACTCGTTATTATGAATCTCGTAATCAAGAGATTCTAGGGATTGGATCTGGAATTAGTGGTGTTGTTATGGCATTAGCACCGTTAATTATGCCTAGTATAGTTAATGATCCCTCAATGCATCAAGTTTTTGATATTGGATATCTAATTTGTACAGGAGTTATTATTAGAAAAGATATCAGTATTTTAACAAATGCTATAAAACAAAATAGATTAACAAATGATAAGCAATTGTACTTAACCTTAAAAAATATTGCAAGTACTGTTGGTTTATTTCAAATAACAAAATATTAAAATTCTTATTTAAACAAATAAAATCAATAATATTTATTCTCCTAATCATCAATTATAGTGAGACTCCTCAAATCAAAGTAACCAATTTATATATCAAAACCATAAAAGAAGGCATAATAATCATATGTACAAATACAGTTGTTATCGTTTGAATTGTGTTTTCTATTGGACTTCCCATTAAGGCTCCCAAAATAAAAAATAGAATATCTCTTATCGCCATTCCAACAAAATATGCAGTAAGAAATGTCATTGCTGGAAAACTAGAAGCTAAATAGCCACCAACAAAAGCAACAATTCCATTTAAGAATAAATGTAATAGTACGAATTGAGAAATTGAATAATAACGCGCCCACATATACGCACCTAGAACAACACCATAAAAGGCACCAACTGGTCCTCCATACAAATAACCTAACAAAAACCCTAAAGGACTAATTATTTCAGCATTCATGTTCGGCATTACTCGTGTAATTTGAATAGAAAATGTTCCAGGAGGAATAAAAAGAAGTAATAGTATAACAGCTTTAATAACATTTGAAAAAATAAGATAGGCAAATAAAAATAGTATTGCAATTAAAGCATTTCTAAGAGTTAAATGTTTCTTAATGCCTTTAAAATAAATCTTTTTACTCTCCTTAGATTTAGATTTAAATTTAGACATAAATAAACCCCAGAGCAAGTAGCAGATAAAAAGAATTGATAACTATCATATTTTAAAAAAGATATAATCTGTATATAAATGTTTTGTGAGCATTTATATAATTGCAATATAATGCCAATTATTGCAAATTTTCATCATCTACAAATTTCTAATATTGTCATATTATGAGAATAATCTAATGGGGGCGATGTCAAGAACTATCCAATAAAATAATTTGAAAATTCTAAAATATTACAATTTTTACAAATCAAATTATAAAAACTAACAAGGGCACTAACCAAAAAGCTTTTATATTCTTGATTTATTAAATTACTAATAATGCTTGAAGCTATAAAACGATTTGTGAATAATTTCTTTAGAAAGCTTTTTCGAGGTAAAAAAAAAGTTAAATTAGGGCTTTATGGACCTCCTAATGGTGGTAAAACAACATTAGCCAATAGAATATGTCAAGACTGGCTTGGCGAAGATATGGGAAAAGTGTCAAACATCGCTCACGAAACTCGTGAAATCCAAATTAAAGAACAAATTACAATCAAATCAAAAGGTAAAGAACTTAATTTTAATTTAGTTGATACTCCTGGTATTGCAACTAAAGTTGACTATGAAGATTTCTTAAAACATATGGATGCAAGTACTGCTAAAGAAAGAGCTAAAGAGGCAACTAAAGGTATTATTGATTCAATTAAATGGCTTGATGATATGGATACTGTAATTATTGTCCTTGATGCGACAAAAGATCCATACAGTCAAGTAAATATAACTATTATTGGAAATCTGCAAGCTCGTAATATTCCTGTACTTATTGTCGCAAATAAAGTAGATTTAAAAAAAGCAAATATGAAAAAAGTCGAATCTGCATTCCCACAGTATAAAGTTGTTGGAATTTCAGCAAAATACGGCACAAATATGGATGATTTTTACGAAGATTTAATTAAAATCGCATAAAAAAAAGAGGTTTGTATGTATGTTAACATTACAATTTATTCCACATAACCAAATAATTAATCTAGATTCTCAAGAGAGAATTAAAAAGATTTTAGGATTTGTAAAACAAGAAAAAATAGTTGTTCTAGAAGGACGATTGCGAGATGAAGAGGAAGGTGAATTAATCAAAAAAACAATGGAATCCATTGATGAAAGATTCACTGGAATTGAACTTGGAGTAATTAAACCTGAATCAAAGGACGACAGTTTTTATCAAAAAGTACAAAAAATACTTGTCAGATTATTATTGGGAAATCGAGAAGGTTTTACAATAATTGGGCCCGCAAATATAATTAAGGAAATCAAAAAAGATCCCGATAAAATCGAATTATATACAACAGATAAACCCAAATTTCAAAAGAAAAAAGATAAGGACAAAGGTAAAGTAGATAAAATAAGTAGTGAAAAAGAAATCAGTACCAAAAAAGAAGAAATTAAGAAATAAAAATGCCACTCGCAATCAAGCTTTTTTAACAATAAAAAAGTTTGAACAAAAATGCGTGCGACACAATCAAAAATCAAAGATTTTCGGTGCACACAAAATGCTTTGCATTTTTTAGTGTAAGCCAAAAAAGGCTTAATCACACTTTAAAAAATTAAATAAAATAAAAATGCCACACCAATGCGTAAGATGCGGAACCTTTTATGATGACGGTAGTACGGAGATTCTAAAGGGTTGCAAATGCAGTGGAAAATTATTCTTCTTTGTGAAAAAAGAGAAACTTGAAGAAATAAAAAGTGCCCAAATTAGCTTAAGTAAACAGGAAAAAAAACAAATTGAAAAAGATGTATTTGACCTAATAGGAATAACTGATATTCAAGATCAGCCGGTAGTTTTAGATTTTGAATCTATAAGAATTCTTAAGCCTGGTAAATACGAACTTGATCTAGTTAATTTATTTAAAGACAGACCATTAATTTATAAACTTTCTGAAGGGAAATACGTTATTGATTTACCTGAAAGCTTTAAAAAATCAATGAAAAAATAATTTTTAAGATTATTTTTATACTTTATTCTAAACTTTATAAAAATTTGAATAAGTAAGAAATTAAAAATAAATTAATTGAACAACTCACCAACATCAGGAGCATTTTCACTACCACTATCCGATTCAAAATAATCTTTCTGCTCAAAACTAAACATTCCAGCAATAATATTGGATGGAAATCTCCTTACCTTTGTATTCAAGCCTTTTACTGCCTTGTTATAATTATCACGTTCAATTTTTATCCGATTTTCTGTACCCTCTAATTGAACTTGCAAATCAAGATAATTTTCATTAGCCTTAAGATTTGGATATGCTTCGACTATTACTAAAAGTCTAGATAATGTACTTGACAATTGAGCATCTGCTTCTTCAAATTCTCTTGGTGTTTTAGCCCTATCAACACCTGCTCTAGCTTCTGTAATATCTGTTAAAACATCTCCTTCATAATCACTGTATGCTTTTACTGTTGCTACCAAATTTGGGATCAAATCAGCTCTTCGTTGGTATGCTGTTTGGACATTTCCCCATGCTCCTCCAACACTCTCATCCAAACCAACTAATGAATTATATGTTCCTCCAATCCATGATCCAAAAATTAATAATATTACTGCTAGTGAAATTAGCACTATTGCCCATGTTGGAAATTTATTTTTTTTTACCATAATTATCACCCATTTCACTTAATTTTTCAATTTCATTGTCATCTAACCACATGCCATTACATTTCTTACAAACATCAATGACAACATCTTTCTTTTTAATTTTTTTCATATTGATATTACATCTAGGACATTTTAATAACTTTTCTTCCATTTCATCATTTTTATTTTTCTTAAAAAACATTTTTACCATCCTCCACGAGCACCACCACCACCAAAACCTCCACCACCAAAACCTCCAAACCCTCCTGAGCCACCTTTTCCTCCTTTTAATATTTGACTAAGTATCCAAGCTGCTGTAAAATAATCAGGATTACTTCTTTTATGTTTTGAAGATTTATTTGAATAAAAGATTACTAAAAAAACAATAGTAAATAAGATTATAAAAATGATTAGACCAATAGTATCTCCATTATCTGATTTATCAACATAATATTCAGAATCGATATTATCTGTCAATAAAGCTTTTATAGCCAATGAAGCTTCTTTAATCCCTAAAGCATAATCTTGATTCTTAAAATTAGGTTCAAGATAATTTCTACCAATTCTTCCCATTGCAATATCAGGCAACTTATCTTCAATACCCCTGCCAACTTCAAACCTATATTGCCTATCATTAAGAGCAACCAATAGCAATAATCCATTATTTTTGGTTTTATCTCCTAAGTTACCTTCAGCTAATTCATAAGCATATGAATTAATATCTCGCCCTTCTAAAGAATCAATAATCACAATTGAATACTCTGCAATTTTTGAATCAAATATCTCTTTTAGAATGGGTTCAATTTCCAAAATTTGAGAATCGGAAAGAATATTTGAATAATCATTGATAAAGTAGTTTATTTCATATTCCGCAAAAGCAAAAGGCATAATTATCAAAAAAAGTAATATCTGTTTTTTCATTTAAAATTTGTATAGATATTGAGTTTATTAAATTACCTAATGAAAATAACTATTTAAAACATACTGATGAACCATCCTATTTGTATTAAAAAATGACGCATTAAATGCTATCACATGCCGCATAATTTCAGTCCACTTATCCCAATCGTTATAAAACATTGGCACTATTATTTCTCGTAGTTTAATATATAGGTCTTGTGCATCCTCATCATCACTTGATTCTGCTTTACCACCAATACTCCAACCGGTTACATTTTCAATATGACCTTCAAGCCACCAGCCATCCAATACTGATAGCTGAGGTATCCCATTATGAGCAGCCTTCATGCCCGAAGTACCTGACGCTTCCAATGGTTTTTTAGGAGTATTAAGCCATAAATCAACTCCAGAAATCAAAAGTTTAGCAATTTCAATATTATAATTCTCAATATAAACAATTTCAATTTTTCCTTTTAATTCATTAATAATATCATGAAATCTTTTAATTAAATCCTTCCCACCTGTATCCTTTGGATGTGCTTTTCCAGATATTATAACTTGAATTTTACCAACTGTATCATTTATTTTTAATAATTTATCAATATCTTTAAAAAACAAATCAAGCCGTTTATATTGTGTTGTACGACGTGCAAAACCAATTGTTAAAATATCCATTTTTAAATTTGTATTATATCTCGAATTTATATTATCAACTAATTTTTGTTTTGCTTTTAAGTGTGCTTCCCATATCTCCTTTCGTGATATCCCCAAAGCATATCTTAAATTAAAAGGATCATGAATCCAACCTGAGATATGTTTTGTATAAAGCTCTTTAAATTCATCACACGTCCAAGAACCTGAATGAATCCCATTTGTAATTGAATCAATTGTATAACCTGGAAACATAGCTTTTGAAACCTCTGTATGTTTCAATGCAACTCCATTTATGTGATTTGAATTACTAAGCGCTAAAAGTGTCATATTCAATTTTCCATCATAAAAAAAATCAGCTAAAAATTCTGGATTAATAAAATCTCTTCCAAGAATATCTTCATAATCTTCTTTTAAAAATTGATCATGACCTGCCGCTACAGGTGTATGAGTTGTAAAGACACATTTTTCCTGAACAGCTTGTACATCATACATTTTAAACGAATCTGTTTCTTCGTTTTTAAAAGTCTGTCTTAATAATTCTAACGTTAAAAATGCAGAATGACCCTCATTCATATGATATTTTTCAATATTTTTATATCCTAAATTCTCAAGCATTCTAGTTCCTGCTATTCCAAGAATAGCTTCTTGCTTTATTCTATACCGTGAATCCCCACCATATAAATAGTCTGTAATTGCTCGATCATCCTGATGATTCTCAACTAAATTTGTATCTAAAAAAAAAACTGGAACTTTGAAGCCTTTAATCCCTTCAATTTCATACTTCCATGCTGCAACTACAACATCTCGTCCTTCCAATGATATTACAACTTTATCTTTCATTAGTTCCATATGATCTTGTGGGTTCCACTCTTCAGGTACTTCTTGTTGCCTACCATCCACAATTTTTTGTTTAAAATATCCTTTTCTACTCAAAAGAGTTACACCAACTACAGGCACAATTAAATCAGAAAAAGATTTTAATGTATCTCCTGCTAAAACCCCAAGACCACCTGAATATGTTGGAATATCTGACCTTATTCCAATTTCCATTGAAAAATAAGCTATACTTCTTATTGCTTTATCATTTTGTTTTAAAAGAAGATGTTTCAATATTAATCTCCTCTAATTTTAAACTTAAATAAAATCTTATTGATTATTGTACTTAATACCAATAAGAAGATACTTACTCCTCCAATAAATAACCAATCAGATCCATTCAAATAAGTAGTTTCAAAATATTTCCCTAGACCTGTGTAAATAACTGCAATCTGCAATCCCAATGATATTAGTACAGCAATAATTAATTTAGGGTTTGAAAAAATTCCTAAACTATATTCACTTCTTATTATATGAAGTCTTACAAATTGCAATAAAACCAAAGTTGTGAATGCCAATGTTCTTGCATGACCTTCTGTAACACCAAGAATTTTAAGATTGTACCAAAATACAAAAAGTGTTGCAATTGCTATTAAAACACCTGTATAAAAAACTTTAGCACCAAATGCTTTTGTCATAATCCCTTCACTTGTTTTACGCGGTTTACGTAGCATAATATTTTTTGCAACAGGATCAACTCCAAGTGCAACTGCAGGTAAACCATCAGTTAATAAATTCATCCATAATATTTGAGTTGGAAGTAGTGGCAATGGTAATGACATTAATGTTGCCACAAAAATAACCAAGATTTCTCCTAAGTTACTTGAAAGTAAATACTGAACAAATTTTTTGATATTATCAAATATCCCTCGACCTTCTTCAACTGCGTTTACAATTGAAGAAAAATTATCATCAGTAAGTATCATATCACTTGCTTCTTTAGCAACATCAGTTCCTGTTATTCCCATAGAAATACCAATATCTGCTGCTTTTAGCGCTGGTGCATCATTAACACCATCTCCCGTCATAGCAACAATATGACCATTCTTTTTTAGTGCATTAACAATATTCATTTTATGCTCAGGATCAACTCTTGCATATATACCAATATGTTCAACTTCTTTATTAAGATCTAATTTTTCAATATCCTTTCCTGCTACTGCTTTGCCCTCAATTCCCAATTGACGAGCAATGGCAACAGCTGTCCCCATATAATCACCTGTTATCATAACAACTTTAATTCCAGCTGTTTTACATTTTAAAATTGAATCTTTTACTTCTTCTCTTGGTGGGTCAATCATACCTTGCAATCCAACAAAAATTAATTCTTTTTCATAATCTGATTGAGTATTTTTATCATCTAATTCCCTATATGCAAACCCTAATACTCTAAGAGCTTGACCTGCAAAATCTTCATTTACTTGCAACATTTTCTTTTTATCAGAATCTGTTAAATTTTTCACTTCACCATTAATAATATATTTTGAACATAAATTAAGTATTATATCTGGAGCTCCCTTCACATATGAATATTTTTTCTTATCTACAACTTGTATTGTAGTCATTCTCTTTCTTTTAGAATCAAATAACAGTTCATCACTTCTTGGACATTCAGCAATTAAATTATGATGGTTAAACCCAGCTTTTTCTCCTGAAACAATTAATGCTCCTTCTGTTGGATCCCCAATAATTTTAAAACTTTTATCCTCACATTTTTCAAGTTTTGCATCATTGTTTAATATTCCAATTTTTAATAATAAATCTAAATCTTTAGGATGCTCGGAAAAATCACCTTCAGGTTCATATCCGCTACCTGAAACATCAAGAACTTGATTATCAACATAGATTTTTTTTACAGTCATTTCATTTTTTGTTAAAGTTCCAGTTTTATCAGAACATATAACAGTTGTACTGCCAAGTGTTTCAACCGAAGGAAGCTTTCTAATCAAAGCATTTTTTTTAATCATTCTTTGAACTCCCAAAGCTAATGAAATCGTAACAACGGCTGGAAGACCCTCAGGAATTGCAGCCACTGCTAAACTTACAGCTGTAATTAAAGCATCTAAAACTGTTTGCCCTCTTAAAAATAAAACTCCAAATATTACAACGCAAATTCCAAGAGTAATAATCGTTAGAAATTTTCCTAATTTGTCCAATTTAATTTGTAAAGGTGTCAATGAGTCTTCAGTAGCTTCAAGTAGTTTTGCAATATTTCCAATCTGCGTATTCATACCTGTTTTAACAACAATTGCTGTTGCTTTTCCTTCAGTAATAATTGTCCCAGAAAAAACCATATTTTTCCTATCACCTAATTGAAGTTCCTTAGAATAATCCACAATTTCTTTTTTAACAGGCAATGATTCTCCAGTCAAAGCAGCCTCTTGAGTTTGAAGATTGTTTAATGTTAATAAACGTGCATCTGCAGGGATTTTTTCTCCTGCAACAAGCAGAATTATATCACCGGGAACAAGCTCTTGTGCATTTATTTCTACTTCTTGTCCTTCTCTTAACACAATGGCTTTAAGTGAAGCCATCTTTTTTAATGCTTCAATAGCTTTTTCAGCATTATATTCCTGAACAAACCCAATTATCGAATTTGCAACTAGTATTAAAAGTATAACATAAAAATCCACCATTTCTCCAAGGACTGCAGAAATTACTGCAGCACCCATTAATACCCAGATAACAGGATTATTAAATTGAGCTAGGAATAATAATATTGGTGAAATCTTTTTTTTAGACTCTATCAGATTATAGCCATATTTATCTAAACGAGCCTTAGCTTCAGAATTTGTAATTCCTTTTTCATTTGAACTTAATTCTTTAAATACGTTTTTTATACTATTTTTATAAAAATCCATCATAATCCCACCCCAGTAATATAATAATAATAAATAATGATAAAGAGATCTATTAAATATATTTCTATATTTTAGATTGTTTTTAGATTACTCCTAAATTGTTTTTAGTTATAATTTAAAGATATTTTTTTGTGTTTAATTCTTTTATTATCAATTCTTTCCAAACTTGATTTTTTAATAATTTTTCTACTCAAAAAATTATTATTTTAGATTTTATATTTTTAATTTTACTCCGCTCCCGCTGTTCGTCACTTGACATGCGGAACCTATATTATCATCTTTATCATGATGATTTCGACAGGAGTGAGCTGTGCCGTCATATCGTGAATATTTCAAATGGAGACGGCGTTGATAATTATAAAAAAAATATCGACTCCACTCATTGATGTCCGACACATTATACGTGGGACCAATATTCAAAATAAGTTTGCACATCTTTTGTATACGTGATTTATCAGTAAATTCTACTATTGCCATTTATATATACGTTTAATAAAACTTGAGTAGAAAATGTTAATTGAAACAAATTTTGAAACTAGAATTTGAAATTACTTATTTTTCCAAATCTTATCTTTTACATTATCAAAGAATTTTGTAAATATCCCTTTTTCTTCTTTTGCAGGTTTCATCAATCTTATAGGTCCATCATCAATTTCAGAAGAATTGTTTTGGTAATAATCTAATGTATGCAAAAATAAGTCAATTTCATTAATTGCTCCAAACATCTGATGTTGCTTTTCAAGCTCCATGCTATCTTTATTGTTGTCAAGTACTTCAACAAGTTCAGCACGTCTTTTTTCAAGGGCTGATGATATTTGATTTACTACCATATTTAATAGGTGTGGTTAATTTAAATATAAATGTTTTGTATATTAAGATTTTATACCATCATACCCAATAATATTTTTCCAAATATCAAAAATATAAATATATCTCTAACCCTTAATAACCCCAATAGGCTTAAGTCTTGCAACGGCTTTACTAATTCCTGCCTTTGCTTTTTGACTAACTTGAATTGAATTGACTCAAGGAAGAACTTCATTTGATTCACAATAACAAGATCATCAATTTACCATTCCATAGTATTGAAACAATTTGTAAAATATAATAATATTTAAATATAACAAATCTTATCTCACTAAAAATGTATGAAATGGCACAAATTTATGGAGGATGGAAAGCTCTTGAAAATATGGGTTCATATTTTTTTTATCCTAAAGCAACTCATCATTATATGTCAAAGTTTGGTCAAATTACATCAATAGCTTCTGGTCTAGCTGGAACAGTTATGGCATTAGCACCAATAATCATGCCAAATGTTGTTAATGATCCAAGTATCAGTCAAGTAATGGATTATAGTTATATGCTGGGTATAGGAATCTGCTTATTGGATGAGGTAAAAGATGCTGTTAGATTAATCAGAATAAAAATGATTCCAGAAGAAAAAAGAGGTGCCAAAATTGATTTTACAGCTGCAACAAGCTATTTAATTGCAAAATCAACAGTAGGTGTATTTGGGCTTGCTCAAATTTTAACGAATAATTAGTTGATAAAAAAACTAGAATAATTCTGATGTAGAAAAAAAAATATTGAAAAAAAAATTAATATTTACCCCTTAATAACCCCAATAGGCTTAAGTCTTGCAACAGCTTTACTAATTCCAGCTTTTTCTGTTACTTTTATTACTTCATCTATGTCTTTATACACGCCTGGTGCTTCTTCAGATACGCCGCGCCATGATGCACTCTTTAAATGAATATTATCTTTTTCAAGATTCTTTTTAACTTGTTCTCCTTTAAATGTTCTATTGGCTTCGTTTCTACTCATAACTCTACCTGCACCATGTGCTGTACTTCCAAATGCAATATCCATGGTTTCTTTTGTTCCAACCATCACATATGAAGATGTCCCCATGCTTCCTGGAATTAATACTGGATGACCAACATCTCTATACGCTTCTGGCACATCTGGATGACCTGCTGGAAAACACCTTGTTGCCCCTTTCCTATGTACAATAACATCCCTTTTTTTATTTTCAATATTATGTTCTTCAATTTTTGCAATATTATGACACACATCATAAACTGTAGTTAATTTAACCTTATCTCCAAATACTCGCTCAAATGATTTACGAACATGATAACCAATCATATGTCTATTTGCCCATGCAAAATTTGCTGCGCACGCCATCGCACCAAAATAATCTTGACCCATTTTTGAATTAAAAGGAGCATATGCTAAATCTTTTTCTGGGAGTTTTTCAATTAAATCTGAATATTCATCTTCCATTCTCCTTAAATAATCAGTACAAACTTGATGGCCAAATCCTCTAGAACCACAATGTATCATAACTACTACTTGTCCTTTTTTTAATATACCAAATTTCTTTGCAACATCTTTTTGATATATCTCATCCACATATTGAATTTCTAAAAAATGATTTCCTGCACCCAAAGTTCCAAGTTGTTTTTTTCCTCTTGCCTTTGCTTTTTGACTGACTTTACTTGGATTGGCCCAAGGTAGAACTCCATTTGATTCACAATGAATAAGATCATCCTCATTACCATAACCTTGTTCAACTGCCCATTTTGCACCTTTAATCATAACCTCTTCAAGCTGTTTATCATCTAATCGTAATTGAGCTTCACGACCAACACCGCAAGGTACTCGTTTAAACATTTGATCCAATAATTCATCAATTTTTTCTCTGACATCTTTTTGTGTTAAATTAGTTGCAAGCAAACGAACGCCGCAATTTATATCAAAACCAATCCCGCCAGGCGTAATAATTCCATCCTTTGCATCAAACGCAGCAACGCCGCCAATTGAAAAACCATAGCCCATATGCATATCAGGCATTGCAAAGCTATTTTTTAGAATTCCAGGCATTGACGCAACATTTTTAACTTGCTCGATTGATTTGTCACCTTTAATTTTCTCTAGTAATTTTTCAGAAACAAATATTCTTCCAGGAACATTCATTGTCCCTTCTTTAGGAATTTCCCAAGTGACATCATTTATTTTTTTTAATTTAACTTCATCCATAAGTAAAATAGAATTCGGAGAGTTTTAAATATATTGCCTTTGATAACTTCAATAATATAATGTCTATATTATATTTATATAATATTTAAGAGTTGAATCACTTAAAAACTTTTTATAAATTTTTTTTTCTTTGAAAAATTCATTTTATTTTACTTAAAACAGAAGTATTGAAGAAAAAGTTTATATACTATTAATGTAATCTATTATATTATAAAATATTCTAATATACTAAAAAGTATACCAATGAAAATATTCAAAAAGATAGATAGAGAAAAAAAGTATCAGATAATGATTAATCTTATTGATAAAACATCTTTTTTTAAAATATTTGGCATTTGGATTATCTTAATTTTTATTTTTGCAATACTTTATCATTTTATTTCAAGTTCTTCTGTTGGTGTACTAGCAAATAGTCAGGGAAACCAAGTAACTGGATTTTTTGACTATATTTATTACAGTTTTATTACATCAACCTCAACAGGCTATGGGGATATTGTACCTCAGGGAATTGGTATGAGACTTTTAGCAATATCAAATGTGATTATAGGAATGCTAATGATGGCTGTTGTTACAAGTAAACTAGTATCAATGAAACAAGAAAAATTACTTGAACAAATATATCATTTATCATTTTCAGAAAAAGTAAATAGAATTCTAACAGGTCTTTCTTTATTTAAAATTGAATCTGAAAAAATCACAAATAACCTTCTTGAAAATGAAGTTGTCGATAGGAAAACACTTTTTTCAATTAAAATGAACTTTTCATCATTAAAAAATAATATGGTAGATATTAAAGGTGAACTAGTTGATAAAAAAGGCTTTATGAAAAAACTAGAGCACTCCCATATAGACCAAATAACTTCTGGGTTGTCATATGTTTTTGATGAAATACTTGAAATTATAAATCTACTTGAAAAAAATGAAGTGTCTTTTAAAAATCCAATAATTCTTGAAGAAATTTATTATATAACAAATCTAGGCACACAAATTCTTTACAAAATAAAAAGTGATTTTCCAATTTTCACGGGTAAAGTAGATGATATAATAAAACAAGTTAATAAAACTAAAAAATCTATAATGCAATTTAGAATCATTGATACGAATCAAGATATTGAAATAAAGATTAGTCCTGATCTGCCAAGTTAAAATTTTTGTAGTTTTCTAAAAATATTTATTCCAATTGTAGTCAGAGATTTATTAAAGTCAATCTTTGTCAAAGCCCACACTATCTCATCTTTTGTTGCTAGTAAAGAAACACAAATATCGCCGTATCATGGATACTTAAAATGGGGGCGATGACAAATAAAAATAAATGAATTCATGAAAAAAATATTGTTATTATAAAAAACAATACAAAATTATTTGATGTTGTGAAGGAAAAAAGAATTGATAACTTTTTATATAAACCTAAATTTTAACATATTATGGTATGTCCTGACTGTGGATCTGATGAAAAAAATTCTGAATCAGGAGAAATCTTTTGTAAAAAGTGTGGTCTTGAATTAGATGAAATGGTTATTGCTAAAGAAGGCAAAGGACATTATAAAGTTATTAAAATACCTCATATAAATGTTAGAATTAATCCTAAAACTGAATTATATGCATTGAAACTAGGTTTAAAAAATAATAAATTACATAATAACTGGGAAAAAATTTTGGGATTTAAATTAAATTCTGGAACATTAAAACCTGAATTGAAAAATAAAGCACTTTTAATGATTAGAGATGCATATAGCAAAAATGGCGAATTATTAAGTAACTCTGCTCAAAGAATTAGAACGAATTGGTTAACAATTAATAATAAATTCTTTTTTGAAATGGAAACAATTCTGAATTTTGAATGGCCTACAAATGAATTTGATTGTTTTTTAAGTTTATGTTCAAAATTTGGCTTTCATAATTCCTCAAAAAATTTTATAATAATTCAACAAGAACTTAATGAAATTAGTAATTATGTAATAGCTCATGAGCTTTTTATGATTATTTTTAGAAATTACATAAATAGATTTTTTAAGGAAAAATTTGATGAAAAAGATTCTGAAATTTCCAAAATTGTAGTTGCATTTATATTATTAACGCAACCAAAATTAAAAACTTGTTTTCCTCAGATGAAATTCACTATTGATATGTTTCACACAGATGAATATAAGGTACTTGTCAAAAAACTTTGGCCTATTTGGAAAGAACAAAAGCCATTCAAAGATTTTATGATAAATGTTTACAGTACATTAAATATTGAGAAAACTTGGGTTAGTTATTAAATCTTCAATTCTATACTGTGAAGGTTACATTTTTGTTTAATTTCTTCAATTAATTTTTCAGAATATTCAAAGGTTGATATTAAGGATATTCTATATACTCTAAAAGTGCCTCTTGTAATAACTAAGTCCTTAGTGTTTTCAAAGGGTGAAATTTGATAATTTGGTGGAATCCTAATTAGTTTTATATCACCATATTTGAATTTACGAGTAAATGGAAAACTTTTGTAACTAATTTCCTTTTCGGTTATGTTTATTCTTTCTAAAAAAACATTATATGATCCAACAACAACATAAACCAAAAAAATAATTCCAAATATTACTAAAGGATTTCTATTCCTGGTTTGTATATAGTACAAAAATGCAAATAAAACAGACAACAAAAAAATAAATACCCAAATAAAGTAATATTGGATATAACTTTTTACTCTTTTGTAGTTTTCCATTTTTTAAAAAAAATGAGCCTGCGAGGATTTGAACCCCGGTATGCCGGTCCGAAGCCGGCTGCACTATCCAGACTATGCTACAGGCCCATGTGTATATAGCACATAATTTAATCTAATCTAATAAAAGTATTTAAAATTATAGAAAAATTATTTTTTAGTTTTTTCTAACACAACTTCAATGGTACTTACTCGAACTTGTTTTCCTTCCTTATTTTCAAATTCTTCAGAATCAATATTTACAGCTTTTACTTTTGCTTGCCCTTCTAAGAATCTTTTTGTTGCCACTTCAGAAACATCAACGGCTCTAGATATAAATTTGCCACGTGCTTTAACAATTACTTCCTGTGCATTTTTTGTTGTGAATTGCATTACTACTCCTGTAACATAATTCATAAAAGGTTTACCACCAATAAAGATACTGTTATCCTTGTCCTCTGCCATCTTAATAGCACCTCACTTACAGCGTTTCTCTTGACCTAACTCTTCTAGTAACATATCCAGTGATAATATTTCTTAATTTTTTAGAAGCAATTTCCACGTGCTTTTCTACAACTACTTTATTTGACTCAAAATCTTCACTAAATTCTTCAAAATAACGATCTATTAATTCTCCTGTGACTCTTTTAACAGCTTTTGTTTTAATACGTCCCATATGGTCTTAGAAATAATATTTTGTTTATAAATGTTGTTATGTCTTGTCAAAAACTATCCGTCAATGAACCGTGATGTGACCTATAATAAGCAATTCTTTTACTTGTTTATGATACTCGATATTATACCATTTATTAGCAGGTGATTTTTAAGCACACTCAATTCACAAATATTAAATAAGTATAAACAGGTTGTATCATAAAATTAATAAATCATCTATTTTTCTTAAATGATTACGCGTCTGTGGTCCAATGGCTAAGATCCTGGCCTTCCAAGCGTATTTTTTGCGTGAAAGACAGCCGGTGATCCGGGTTCGAAGTGTTGCGAGCTTGCGAGTGACAACTCGAAGTATCCAACTACGAAAGTCCCGGCGGACGCACTTATATTACTTTCTAAATATAACCTCTTAATAATCTTTTTAAGCATATAATAGTTTAAAAAAACAGATGACTAAAAAAAAAATAATTGATAATATAATTTATACGATAACTCAACTTTGTAATTATCAATGTCGAATGTGTCATTGTTGGAAATCTAAACGATCAATTGAACATCTCACTACCTCACAAATAATAGATTCAATTAAGTCTTTAAGCAAGATCTATGAATTAAATAATAGTGTAATATTAACAGGTGGAGAACCACTTTTAAATAAGAACATTACTGATATTGTTAAAGCATGTAATAATGTAGGTTTTAATTCAACATTAAATACAAACGGATCATTACTCACCAAATTAAAATTAATAAGCTTAATTGATAATAAACTTACTAGCCTAAGTGTATCGCTTGATAGCTTAAATGAATCTAAACATGATAAAATTAGAGGAAGAAAAGGTGCGTATAAAAGCGTAATTAATTTGATAGATACATTCTCAAAATTAAAATCTAAATATAAGCCGACATTAACAATAATGGTTGTTATTATGAAAGACAATATTAATGAAATTGATGAAATGATAAAATGGGCAAATTCTTTAGATATAATTAATACCATTAGTTTTCAAGTATTATCTACACCACTTAATTTCTCAAATGAAACCATATGGGCTAACGAATTTGATCACTTGATAGAAAGAGATATTGCAAAAATTAATTATTCTATGTCAAATCTTTTAAAGCTGAAAAATAAAAATAAAAAAATCGGAAACTCACAAAAACAAATAAAATTCTTTTGGAAATATCTAATTAATAATGAGTTTTCAAATATTGGTGTTTGTCATGTTGATCAAAAATCAATCTTTGTTGATGAATGCGGAAAAGTTAGAATCTGCCCATATAATAAAACTGTAACAAATGTTATTGTAGAGAACTTTGAAGATCAACTTCTAAATCTATATACTCCAAAACTTATTGATACCATAAGACACTGTGAATTTAAATGTAATACAAGACTTAATTGCTTGATTTCTGAATAATGATTTTTAAGATTTCAAATGAAGTAGATTCATAATTTTTTGACATTAAAAGTATCAAATAAAAAACTTACGTAATTTAAATTTGGTCTTTTTCTTTTTCTTAGCACTTATAAATGTTTTACTTAATATTTAAAAGAATCACAAATTCAAGTCTATAATCACAAACTTTATAAACATTCATAAAATTCTGAACACTATTATTTTGAGGTGTTTATATTATGGAAAGCAGACCTTTAGACGCATTAAACAAAGCAAGAAATCAAAGAGTAATACTGGATTTAAAAAACGGTAGACAGTTAGTTGGAAAGCTTCAAGCTTTTGATATCCACATAAATGTGGTCTTAGAAGACTGCGAAGAAAGGGTTGACGGCGTAGTTAAAAGAAAGTTAGGAACAGTTTTCATAAGAGAAGACACAATTATTATTATTTCATCTGAATAAAAATGGCAGGCACAGGAACACCATCAATGGGGAAGAAGTCTGGAAAAAAGACTCATATTCGTTGTAGAAGGTGTAGTAGTGCTACATATCACATGAGAAAAAAGAGGTGTAGCTCTTGTGGTTATGGAAAATCAGCCAAATTACGTACATATGGATGGCAAAAGAAAAAGTTATTAATTCATTCTAAATAAATTTTTTTAAATTTTCATCTTTTATATATAAAATCAACAAATTATCTTTTTAGATTATTTAATCACAAAATTAATTAAGTTAATTTTCTTAGTAATATTTTATGAAATTAAAAAAATTTGAATTGAATGATAATATGGCTTATATTTTGGGTGCACTTGTAGGGGACGGTCACATTTGTAATTCAACTAAGTAGAAAACAGATCTATCAAAAGATTACAGAATTTCAATTGAACTAACAGATTTTGAATATTTAAAAGAAATTGAATTACTTATAAAAAATTTTATTACCACTAAATCTAAAACCAGAGGTTTACAAAAAAGAAGAGGAAAAAAACAAAGTTGGTGTTTTCAATTTAGAAATAAACCATTTTACACATATTTAACTCAAGAAATAGGTCTACCTAAAGGTACAAAAACAAATAAACTATGTATTCCAAATATGATAATGAACAACAACAAATTAATTCAAAAGAATTTCATCGCTGGATTTTTTGACACTGATGGAGGAAGGAGAGGTAATGGAATTGGATTTACTATGAAAAATCAGAAATTGCAGTTGGATACAAGTATTCTTTTAAATAATCTAAATATCAAACATTATAAGGAAAGTTGGCTTAACAAAAAGTATAATTCAAGATATTATGGCATCAAAATCAATACCTCACAAACCAAAATGTTTTTATATGAATTCCCTCTTCGCAATAAAAGCAGACTTAATTCAATATTAAGTTTGTTTTATGCGGAGATGCCGGAGTGGTCAAACGGGATAGAAAATTAAATTAAAATTTAATTTGTCCAAGCTTAGGTCGTTTGACTATTGGTTAACTAAACGAAAGAAACCTATTAGCTTAGTGCTTACGCAGGTTCGAGTCCTGTTCTCCGCATTTCATTTTCTACAACATTTAAACAAGATACAAAAACTAAAATAATATAATTAGATATTGATATATTGGCAACGAATAGTTTCTCTAAAAACTTTTTAATTAGAATATTAGTTATAACGAATAGTACCGTCCTGAATGTAATAAATTTCAAATCTTGTAACACCTGCAACGCTATTATTTTTCATGAAAGGATCTGCAAGAAACACCAATTTTGCCAATCCCATTTGGGGTTTAAATCTAATAGCACTTTTTTGACTATGATCTTGGTTAAGCAATCCCTGAATTTCTTCAATAGAATATCTTCTTGGAGCATATAGTTCTTCATGTATTAACACTTCATCACTATCTCTTAAAATCTGAAGAGGTGGTTCGTCCATCAATGTGAAATCTAATTTTCCATAAGATACTTCTAGAGCACGAGGCACCTGCATAACGGCCATAGCCTCATCTGGGTAATATCCAATATCTTGTGCAAGAGCATCTGCCAAATCAGATGTCGCTGCAGGCATATTAACTATGTTTGCTTAGAAATAAGGTAATATTTCAGTTGTAGCCAACATAAATAGACGCGTTCTAATCCACTTTTTAGAATGTTTATTTTTTGGCATATTTTTGAGTTTCTTATGCTTATATTTAAATCAACCTAAAAATTGCATTCACCTATTACTTTTTCTCATGGCATTCCAAATTTTATTAACTAATTTTGAAGTTGGTATCTGTCCTCGTTTCATTAATCCACTTGCGATAGAAGCCTTTGAACCAACTTCTCTTTCTCTAAACCTACGTGCTTTGGACCTCTTACTTTTTCTATTACAATTTTTAGCCATAAAAAACTGATTAAGGTATCCATCTAAGTTCTTATGGGAATAGCTACCATATGCTTCAAACACAGAAACAAGACTAAAATTAGCTTGGTAATCAACTTGATAACTAAACATGTTTTCAGCAATATTATCATACAGTTTAATTAAAGGCTCATAGATTTTGCTAATCACATATTCATTCATAGTTTCTGTTAAATCTTCCAACATCCTTATAACCCTTTAAGTGATAATTAAATATTGCAAAAATATCTTATATTTAAATCAACCTGAAAAACTTCAATCATAAAAACACACTAATAAACCATTAACAATATCCAATACCTAAATTTCTCCATAAACAATATCCTAAAAAGTAACTTAATATGAATAAATAAGCTTCTAAATCTACTAAATAAACTTAAATCCTCTTTTATGATAATTTTTTTATTCAACATGTATTTATTATTATTCAAGGTTACTGTAGCTTTTTTAGAATAATCAATTGGACATGAATAAGTTAAAAGAAAAATGCAATCTTCAACTAATACAGATGTTTTTGGAAATACTGATATTTGTCCATTAATTCCACCTAATTTTGAAATCTTATTACTTCTATTATATTTTATAGTAGAATCTTTGATTATTAATTTACTTGATGAAGTTAAAACATCAATGCCTCCGCCAGTATGATTGGCAGTATTGTTGGTAAATTTGCATTTGAATATTTTAACAGGTTCAATATTGTTTAATTGTTGGATTGATATTGCTCCACCGCACATAATAGAAAAATTATCCTCTAAAATACAATTATAAATAACCGGAGAACCAAAAATTAACATTCCTGCCCCATCAATAATACTGTAAATGGATTTTGTATTAAAATTTTTATTTTCAACAAATAGACTGGTGTTTCCATTTATTATTTTAATATTAGCAATTAATGTTTTATTTGTAACGTTAGGACCAATAACCATTATATGTTTAATCTTTCCATTGCCATTGAAGATAACTTCTTCATCAGGATATCCAATAATGTTAATATCATTTTGAATATAAATTAATGAATCTTTTACACTGGTTGAAGAATAATTGCCTTTTCTAAATACTATTGTATTTACTTTCTGCGTTTTAGCTTTTTTTAAACATTCATTTAAATCATCAGCTGGATGCACCTCTAGATAGCGATTTTGCAGAAGTGTTTTGATTTTATCTTTTATATTCATTGTAATAATGATAGAAAGCGCTTTGGCTTTTAAAAAAACTATTCTTTATAAATCATGAATTAGAGTTTGTACTTTTGTATCAATAGACCCAGCTGATAGAGCAAATACAACATAAGCACTTGCACACGCATAATAGTTTCTATCCATGAGTGGATTTTTAGGTTTAACAGGATAACTCTGCCTCCAAGCAGAAGATCGCCATGAACTCATAGGAATTCTATATGTTTCAAACCTTAGGAAAGCTTCAGGTAATGTTGCTCCATCTCTTAGCATTCCAATATCAACATAATGCATTTTTCTAGTTCCTCTAATTCTTGCTGGGACTACCATTGAATCAAATATTACTGCTACCCCTTTAACAGAACCAAAATCTTCTTCACAAAATTCTAAGT
>FLOH01001319.1_pt1 | contig 39359 bp, 60 predicted proteins | sample 756751 | NCBI WGS metagenome assembly FLOH01 (sample SAMEA4026879, study PRJEB14308) | marine metagenome | biome: coastal water; material: water | depth 74 m
TACGCTTGCATGTGTGTTTCTCGTTTCCCGCGCCCATAGCCGAAAACAAAAGGTAAAAGCCCATTGTCGAGCACCGCAAAAAAGCCCCGTGGAAGGCCCAGAAAGGACGCGGCAGAAACGGGGCAAAAAGCCCCATCCAAAAACCCCCGCGGCAGGCCATCGAACCCGGAACGCCGACCGCTGGAGGGCGACTACCAGAGCATCTCCCAGCGTGACGGCTACATCCAGGCCCTCATCAAGGAGTTGGACCAGACGACCGGAGACACGGCGCGGTCCGCTCTGCTCAAGATGATCGGGCAGGCGTTCCGGCACTTCGACGAGATGCCGACCGAGCAGCCCGACGACACGCCGCTCACCCCAACCGAGGCCCTGGACATGCTCGAGCAGGAGCTACCCCGCTGGTCCGACACTCTAATCCTGGCCGTCCACGCAGAAGGTCTGCGCCGGGCGATCCCTGGGTTCGTGGTGCGGGACTGATGCAGTCGATCAAGACCATCTGCCAGGCCATCCACCAGCGCCCGGCCGACTACCGGGACAACCTGCCAGCACAGCAGGAGTTTTTGGACGCGAACGAGCGCAAGGTGGTCTGGTTCGGACACAACGGCGGCGGCAAGACCGAGGCCCTATGCAGGCGCCTGGTCCGGGTGTTCGACGGGCTCGACCACATCTGCCACCAGGGCAAGAAGGATCTCACGATCCTGTTGGTGGTGACGAACTACGACGCGGCATCAGCCCGCGATCTCGCCGACCAACTGCACGCCCTGTGCCCTCCCGGCCTGATAGCGCAGGTCCCGATGGGCGACGACGGGCGACCCACCGCGCGCTGCTCGCCATGGTACGGAAGGGGGAAGGGCTTCCGCGGGCGCCCTCCTCGCGTGGTTGTCCAGCGCGGCCCGATGAAGGGAACGACGCTCAACGTGTCCACCCTGGGCGCGGGCGAGCTCGCAGCCGCAGGCATCACCGCCGACCTCATCTTGGTCAACGAGCCGATCACCCGCGCCCTCATGGACGAGCTTGGCACCCGCGACCGCGCCGGGGCCCTCGGGTTCCTATGGTACGTCCTGACCCCGATCCCCGGCGCCCCTGACCAGACCTGGATTCCAGAGTACGCCGAGGACATCGCCAACGCCGGTGGCTCGATCCGGTACATCAAGACGCCGCTGACCCGGGCTGCGCTCGTGTTTCCCAGCGGCCGCCCGCTCGAGTCCTGGGACGAGAAGACGGCCCCGCGGATCGCCTCGTGGGACCCCATCAGCCGGCCCATGCGGATGGGCGAGAGCCTGGAGCCGATCTTCGATGACGGCTACTTCGCTGCGGTGTGGCGCGAGGAGTTGATCATCGAATCGCTCCCGCACGGGCTGAACCTCTGGCTGGTAGGCTCCATCGACCACAGCATTCGCGATGGCAGGATGCGGATCGGCGTCACGGGCTACAACGTGCAGGGCCGCGCAGACTCGCGCCAGCTCGTGGGCTACGACCTGATCGACGTCAAGGCCGGTGGCGCGGACATCGACGAGGCCGCGAACCTGTTCCTGCTGGCACTCGCTGACGCCGGGATACCCCTCGAGTCGATCGATCAGTGGGTCGGCGACCGCAGCACCACCGACCGCGCCCACCTCATCGTGCGAGACAACCGCGAGTTCATGCGCGCGATCCTGCGGGCGCTGCGGTCCCCACGCTGGAACCAGAAGCGCGATCCGGCCGCTAAGATCAAGGTCCCGCGAGAGCTCTACGACATCAAGACCCCGAAGAAATGGAACGGCTCCAGCTGGCACAACATGAGCCAGATGCGATCCGCCATGGCCGCCAAGTCTCCGCGCCTGTACATCATGCGGCGCTGCGTCCACATCATCGAGGATATCCAGCGATGGGACGGGCGAAAGCAGAGCCCCCACAAGGACGGGCTTGACAGACTGGGCTATTCGTGGGAGGCTGCCCACCGACGCCATGATCTGTGGCGACAGCACGGCTGGAAGTGATACCCTATGGCCATGCGTACAGACCCACAGTACAAGCGCACGCATCAGGAGGAGCTGCTCCTCCGGTGTCTGCTCGTCGAGTCGGCCGTCCAGGACTACGTTCAGTCCAAAATGAAGGACATGCTCGGGGAGCAGCGCCAGAAGCGACAGGTCCCCGTCAGTGGTGCGTCGAATCCCATGCGCCGCGCGTTGAGCGTGACCTCGGTCCTCTTCGACCACTCCGCCGTTTCCGGGCTCGACCCAGAGCTTGCGAAGCGGATCGGTGAGCACGAGACGCCGGACGCGCTCGAGAAGTACGAGGCCGCCGGGCTTCGTCCTACCCCTGTCGGCCTGACCGAGGGCGCGGCCTACGGCGGGCTCCGTGATGCGCTGGATTATTTGCAGGCGTGCGAGTGGGAGACTGTCGCCGTGGGCTGGGCCTCCAAGTCTGAGCGTCCCTACATCTCCGTGATGCGCCCGTGCGACGTCAGGGTCTACTACTCCCAGGCAGACCCGATCGAACCCATCCGTGTGGAGTGGGACCGATCCCGCCTGGTTGACGGCACCAGCGCCCCAGTGACCGACGTCTGGGACGTGTCGAATCCTGACGCCCCCTACTTCGTGGTCCTCGAGCAGCTGGACGCGGAGCAGCTTGCGGTAGCGGCGCCATACGGCATCGCGGAGCGGACCACAGTCACCGAGCGCGTCTCGGAACTGCAAGCCGCGCTAGAGGAAGGCAGGCTGTCCGGCGAGGGCTACAGCTGGCGCTGGACCCAGGGCGACAGGGCAGGCCAGCCGTTCATCCCGGTGGCGGTCTTCGGTCACCCCTCGAGATTCTTCCGCAACGCCCAGCTTGCGGAGGGCTCCCTCGAGTCGTCCGTGATTCGGACCTGCGCCGTCACCGCAAGCCTGGACGGCGGCTTTCCGCTGCGAGTCCTCAAGGGCCTGCGCGCCGGCACTAGCTCCGACGTCAACAGCGAGGGGATCGGGCTCAACGCTGGCGACCTCCTCGTGGTCGAAGACTCCGACGAGACACGCCCCGGGAACTTCCACGAGTTCGGCCCCGGCTGCGACCCTGGTCAGATGTGGAGCGATTCCCGCGCGTTCGACGCTGACCTCCTCTCCGCCCTAGGCTACCCGATCAACTACACCGAGACCGGTGGCGAGCCTCTGGCCCACGAGGTCGAGGCCAGGGCGCGCGCTATCCGTCGCTGGTACGGCATCTGCCGCGCTGGAACCGCACAACTCCTCGAGCGCATCGCGGCAGTCACCAACAACGCGCTGGATACGAACTACGCGGAAGAGGGCTACTCGATCCGGTTCCTGGAAGAGGTTGACGCCGCCATCGGAACCACCAAGACCGAAGAGCCAACGGACAAGGCCGAAGGAAGCGAAGGGACCCCCAAGGGCTGGGGAGCGTTCCTGGCGCTGCTCGCTACCATCTACACAGCGCTCGGGGCGTTCCTCAAGCGCAGTGGGTCGAAGGAAGAAAAGCAGCCTGACGAAATGGACGAACCAGGACAGGACGACGAACCCGCAGAAGGCGAGGATTAGCACATGGCCAAGACCGTCGAAGAGCTGGAGCAGGAACTGGAGGCGCTTAGGGCGCAGATCAAGCGCGCGAGCGCAGACGCGGATGACGACGACCCAGGGCCGCGCGGCAGTATCCCGGCGTCTCGGTTCTCGGCCCACCGCCAGCAGCTCCGCGAGCTGGCCGAGAAGGTTGACGGCATTCAGCAGCAGCTCGGCAAGACGGTATCCGAGGTCAAAGGCAACTACGACCGCGAGCTCGAGAAGGCCCGGGACGAGCAGGCCGCAGCCATCGAGGCCGAGTCCCGCCGCGCAGGCGTGGACCTCGAGCTATCCGACCTCGGCATCAAGGACCCCACGATCCGGAAGCTGGTACGCGAGCACTACCAGACCCTCGACGAGAAGGCACGCCCGGAGACTCCGCGAGCATGGGTCGAGGCCCGCAGGGCAGCGAGCGAGAAGGCAAAGGCCGACAAGAGCGCAGCCCCACCAGATCCGATTCCATGGTACGACGCCTACGAGGCTCACGTCGCCGGGGCTCGTCAGCAGCCAGCCCCTCGCCGAGGACCCCCGCCCAACATCGACGACGGCGCTGGACTCCGTGGCAGCGAGGGCTTCTCCGTGTCCGACCTCGACAGCATGAGCCCGGACGCCCTGGCCAAGCTCGCAGGTATTCCTGTTCCTACCAGTTAGGCTTGACACGCTCGACGGGTCGTGTAAACCTACCCGTACCAGCATCAACCCCGCTCGACCACGACACGGCGCCACACCAAAGATGCATAGGTGAGGCACCATGGCACTCGGAATCGGCGGCGCCGTAGACGCGACCGCGACCAAGCTCCTCTTCCAGCGCGTCAACGCTCGTCAGACCGATCGCGAAGTCGCGATGCACCCGGTCATCCAGGGTATCCTCCGGGAGACCCAGGCGTACCAGGACCTGACCAAGGGCGCGAACGCCACCGCGATCCAGTACGCCGACATCGACCTGGCCAGCGCCACCGCCGCGGCCACGGCCGAGGGCGGACTCCCGGCTGGCACCACCTACGCCCCGACCACGGGCACCTTCGCCCCCGCCCGCCAGGCCGCCTACTGGCTGACCAGCGACGAGGAGAGCGCCAACACCCCCGCGCTCGACGTCCTGGCCCAGGTCGCCGGCCTCCGCTACGAGGGCGTGTCCCGCCTCTCCCCTGGCAACATCGCCGCCATCGCGCAGATCGTGGCCATGGGCAACGCTGTGCAGAACAACTGGCTGATGGACCAACTCAAGGCCATCCTCCCCAGCTTCGGCACCTCGGTCGGCACCCCAGGCAGCCACATCACCTGGGCGCAGTACAAGAGCGGCATCAAGGCCCGGCGCGACGCCGGTGTTCGTGGTGGCGGCCTGACCCTCATCCACCGCAACAGCTGGGATGCCGTCGAGACGGAGATCATCAGCGCGGGCGGCGTCGGCGCCAACAGCCGCGTAGCCCTGGGCGTGGTGGACCGGCAGCGCGAGGACACCCTGTACATGGATATGTACAGCGCCACCGACGTCGCCGTCGTGACCGGCCTCTCCACCGCTGGTGCCGACACCATCGGCGGCACCATCTACCCGGGCGCCCTGCACCTCGACATCCACGTCAAGGAGCCGGTCGGTTCGCGCAAGGTGGTCATCCAGACCCCGTTCTTCGCCATCTACGAGATCGGCTATGCCGGTGGCTCGCAGGCCGGCTTCGAACTGGTCTTCCACGCCGCCACCGAGATCGTTCGCGACGCCTGCGCGTTCAAGATCACCAGCAAGACCGCCGTCTAAGGGGGTCCCGATGCTTCCCACCGCAGGATCTTCCCCGACCCTCGGCAGCACCAGCGACCAGATCGAGCGCCTTCCCGACAGCACGTCGGGAGGGAGCCCGAAGGACTTTTTCCTCTACACGTTCTCGGCGAAAGACCTGGGCGTGGACGAGGAGGGGTATCTGGTCGCCTTCCCCTGCGTTCTCTTCGAACGCCCCGGGCTGAACGGTGTCACCGAGCGCAGGGGCAAGGTCAGCAGCGAGGGAGCCATCCTCAAGCACGTCAAGGCATCCCGTGTCGTGCTTCCGGATGACTTCCCATGCACGGTGCAGGGGAAGCCTCGGCCCACCATGGACCGCGACGCACGAGGGGTCACGCGGCCCGTCTGTACCTACCGCGCGACCCACTACCCGACCGTGGGCAAGCCCCAGTACCACGACGCCTGGAACCGCTACGTCACCGACGAGTACGGCGACTGGTATCTGGACGTGGACGCCGAGGGCTACAAGCAGTTCTTGCGGGACGTGGCCGCATGGCTCAACCCGCAGCCCCACCACCTCCGCCGCGTATCCGAGCGCCTCCACCTCGAGGGGCGCAGCATCAAGATCGCCGACATCAAGATCGCCGGACAAGAGCCGGCCAAGCCCGCCCGCAAGCCCAAGGAGGGCTAGACCATGGCCTGGAACTTCAAGCGCTACATCGCCGATCCCCGGTTCGACGCTCTGCACCCCTCGATCATGTGGGGCGACGGCGGAACCCCCAACGGCGTGCAGCTCGCCCCAAAGGGCACGCTGGCCTACGAGTTCACCGGCGGCGTCTGGTACTACAACACCGATGGCGTCACCGCCTGGGCCGCCCTCGGCGCCGGCTCCACCGTGATCGCTGATACTCACGGCTACTACGCCGTGGACACCATCAGCGGCGCCACTGACGAGCTCGCGCTCCAGGTCGGCGGGCTCACCTCGAGCACCTTCACCTTCTCCGAGGCCAACGTCTGCACCACCGACGCTGCCGTCTACGCCAACCTGGAAGCCCTCGACCTGTTCTGCGGCGACCTGGCCAGCATCGCCAACGGCGAAGGCGCGAGCCTGATTGGGATCGAGGACGTCGGCACGTTCTACGCTGGCGGCACGGTCGAGGCGGCCCTCCAGGAGATCCCGACCAGCGCAAGCGGCTGGGGCATCACCGATGGCGGGACCTACTACACCACCGACACGATCGACGGGGCCCTGGACGCCATCGCCCTGCAGATCGGCGGCGCCACCGACACCACGTACAACTTCACCGAGGCGAACGTCTGCACCGACAACACCGCGGTGTACGCGAACCTCCAGGCCCTCGACCTGGCGATCGGTGATCTCTGGAGCGCCGCAGCCGGCGAAGGCGCAGCCCTGATCGGCTCTGAAGACATCGGCACGTTCTACGTCGGTGCGACCGTCGAGGCCATCCTCCAGGAGATCCCGACCCTGGTCGCCACCTGGGCCATCGCTGACGGCGGCGGGTACTACACCACCGACACGATCAACGGCGCTTTCGATGCGCTGGCCCTCCAGGTCGGCGGCCTGACCGACGCCACGTTCACCTTCGCGGAGGCCAACGTCCTCGCGAACGATGACGCCCTGTACGCGGCCCTCGACAAGCTCGACCTCAAGTGGGGCGATCTCGCCAGCGTGGCGAACGGCGAGGGCGCGTCCCTTGTCGCGACCGAGAACGTCAGCGCCTACTACTCCGGCGCCGCGAACGTCGAGCAGTGCCTGGACGAGATCGTAGCCTCCGCCCTCGGCGGCGCCTCGACCACCGTCCGCGCCTACACGAACGACTATGCCGTCACCGATAACGAGACCCTGGTGGCGAGCATCGACGCTCTCGATACCCGCCTCCGTCGCGACGCCGGGACCCTCGGCACCGCCGACCCCGGCGGCGCTGGCCAGGCGATCCCCGTCACCGAGTCCGCGTCCATCGCGCTCACCATCGGAGCCGGAGCCGAGACGAACGGCCTCGCCGCTCCCGCCTGGAAGGGTCAGACCCTCTCCATCTACGCCGACAGCGTGGGCGGCGGCTCGCGCGCCATCACCAGCGCCGTGAGCATCAACCAGGCCACGAACACCGTCATGACCTTCGCTGCCGCGCGGGACTTCATCAAGCTCGAGGCCATCACCGTGGCTGGCGGGCTCGTGTGGCAGGTCATCCAGAACGACGGCGTAGCCCTCTCCTGATAGGCAAGCATGACCCTCCACTCCCCAAGCCTGGCCCCTGACTGGAAGACTGTCGAAGTCGTCCGGCGGGGCTCGACGTGGCCACTCGGGCTTCGTCTGCGCCAGGCTGGGGTGGTGGTCACCGCTTCGGCTGCCCCGATCTCCGTGGACGTCTACAAGGACACCGCGGAGAGTACACTGTTCGCGACGAGCGGGGCCATCACCCCGGCGGATCTCACGGAGTACGATCTCGTCACCACGTCCACCGAGGATCTCTCCCTGGACTGGGTTGCACGCTGGTCGTACACCTACGCAGGGGTCACCTACCAGGAGCGGCAGCGGATCTGCATCGTCGGAACCGTACCAAGGCCGAGGGTCGATCCCGAGGACCTGTTCTCCGAGCAGCCCGACCTACAGCACGCGGCCCGGCTCCCTGCTGGGCAGGACGACTGGACCCCGCAGATCGTCGCGGCATGGTACGACATGATCGGCAGGCTGACCAGGCGCGGGAAGCAGCCCTGGCTGTCGATCGATACCTCCGACCTGTACCACCTGCACCTCTACATGGCCCTCGCCAAGTGCTGCGCCGCCATCCCATCGGCAGCGGGCCAGCACTACGCCACCAAGGCGGACGAGTACCGGGCCGAGTCGATCCGGCGTGAGAACACCCTGACGATCGAGTACGAGACGGACGCCGGAACCAACCGCAGCGTTGGCCCATGCGTGATCCCGCTCGCGCCTGCCGGGAGGCCCTCGTGGTAGAGCCTGCCCGCATCATGGCCGAGGTACGCTCTGCGCTGTCCTCGATGGTCCCTGACGGGCGGTACGCGCTCGAGGGAGCCACTTTCGCCCCTGCCTGGGAAGTGTTCCCAGACCACGAGGAATACCTCTCTCTGCGCGACCTCGGCTGTCAGGCCCTCATGGGCGGCCCTCGCGTGGACAACGCCGGGACCCTCAAGTACCCGTTGAGCGTCGAAATCTTCGGCGCGAACTACGTCGGTACTCGAACCTCCTACCTCTCGAACGTCCCCCTGACGGCCTACGAGCGACTCCAGGGCATGGCCCTGCACGTCCTCGAGACGTTGGCGAATACCACGGTTCCATCCGCCGCCATCTTTGCAGCCGGGGCCGAGCAGCCCATCCCGACAGCCCCCCGCGAGGAGGGCCAGCTTTCCGACTGGCTCACGGGCCGTGTCTTGTTCAACCTGATCGCCACCTGACCTCAAGGAGCCTACCATGGCCGCCCCTACCACCACTCTCGAGATCAAGGCTTCCGCCAAGATCGCACAGGCGACCGTCTCCGGTTCGGCTGGCACCAACGTTCGCCAGCTCCTCGCCGAGCGCCTGCTCTCTCACGGTGTCGTGGTCGGCCAGCACGTCCAGGACGCCGGGTACTACGTCGCCACCGTCGCGGCCGGCGCCCCCGGTACCACCGACGTGGACCTCATCGCCTCCCTGGTCCGCCCGAGCGGCGGCGCCCTCGTGCCCGTCGTCGGTAAGCTGGTGTACCTCGAGGTCGTCCGCCTGACCGGTTCCGATACCCAGGTCCGCAAGTCCGCCGCGAACGCCATCACGCTCACCTCCGGCGTCACCGACACGCTCAACGTCGCCGGTGGTCACGCTGTCCTGTTCGACGCGCTGCCCAGCACCTCCACCCGTCCCACCTCCGGGCTCGACTACGACGCCACCCACAAGCAGCTGCAGCTCGAGTCCACCGGCGGATGCACCGTCGCGATCCTCGCCGCGGTCGTGTAAGGAGACACCATGTCCACAGGTATTCACGGATCAGACCAGATCGTTCTCAAGGCCATCGACGCGATCGGCGCCGAGGAGATCCTCGTGGACGTCCAGGGCGATCCCAGCTTCGGCGACCGCATGCCGGACCAGAAGGAGCAGATCGACATCATGGTCCGCGGCGACTGGGTGGACGCTATCCCGGGCGACGAGCAGACCGAGGAGATCTCTTGGTCCGCGCTCGACACCGACGAGACGAAGATCTTCACGGACTTCGTGACGTTCCGTAGCGCGGTCGTCCCCACCACCGTCAGCAGCGCGGGAGCCAAGCGGCTCAAACTGCAGGTCATCCGCACCCCGGTCGCCGGCACGCCCCGGACCGAAGAGTACGCCTCGTGCGTGTTCAAGATCACCCCCAACGGCGGCCGTCCCGCGACCGTCCAGATCAGCGCGACCTGCTACGGCCGGACGGAGATCTGATGAAGCTGGGGCCCATCGAGATCAGCCGGGTAGAGCTCGACGAGTTCAGCAAGGCGACCCTACTGCGCGCGTACCGGACCAGCTCCGAGCCCGCGCGCAGTTCGGTACTCCTGTCCGCGCTCGCCTTGAACACCAAGCCCAGCAAGGGCGCGTGGCCCGTCATGCGTCCGGACCTGGACTATGTGGCTCACGGCCAACTGGTGCGCGGCTACCTGACTGCCCTGGGCGCGTCGCACAAGCTCGCGATCGGCGCCGGCCTGATGGCGATCGAATCCGTAGCGCGTGAGCCTGGAGTCACGGACGAGGAGATCGAGGAGTACGCCGATTTTTTCGGAGTGACGCTCGATGGCGCGTCCGATGCAGGCTCGCACAGCGATACTGTGGAGACGCCCTCCGAGGACTGACGCTCACCCGTGAGCAGGAGCTGACCCTACTCGCCCTCGCCACCATCGACCAGGAGGAGGCCAAGAGACGATGAGCCCATCCTCCCCAACAGGCGGCGGCGTACACCAGGGCGGGCCGGCTCACTGGCCCAGCGCCGGCAAGTGGCGCAGGGGCGTCGCCGGCATGTGGCGGCAACCAGGCGGCCGGTTCGAGTTGCCAGAGGCCCCCAACATGGAGCGGTTCATCCTGCTCCAGCGCGGGGCCCTCGAGGCGGCGATCCGGAAGTCGCGCGAGCTCACCGGGAAGCACGACACCGGCACCGGAGGCGCGGCCCCGTTCGGCCTCAACCGTCAGTATCGCTCTGTGCTCGAGGCCCGGATCGACTACTGGCGCCGGGCTGCGCTCGCCCCTATCGCCCGCTACGAGAAGGGTGGGGCCTACACCACATCACAGGCCGGTGAGGCCCACTACGAGCCACGCTGGGCCGACATTCAGCGCGACATGCGGAAGCTCTACGGGGCCCTCGCTGCGAGCATCTACGGCGCTATGGACGAGTACCTCGGCGGGCAGGCTCTCGATGCGCTCGGTGAGTGGCCCTACAAGACCGGACTGAGCAAGGCCCTACTCCACGTCGAGATCGCCCCAGGCCAGAGCGGCGACGAGATCATGCGTGCGAGCCTGGTCGCTGGCGCTGGATACTCCGGCTACATCAAGCAGGGCGGGTTCCGGGTCGTGCGCTCGACCTACACCGACAAGAAGGGCACCGAGCGCGTCAGGCGGAAGCACGTCTATAGCGACAACGAGCGGCTACCCAGTTGGAAGGCCCGCTATCTCGTCCAGATGGCTGACGGTCGCTGGAGGTTCGACGCCGAAGCCTACGACCGCAGGAAGGCGGCCGGCGGCAAGCTCGAGATGGAAGACGACTACACGCCAGCGAAGGGCAAGCCCTACCGCGACCTGATGACCAAGCCCGCGAACCGCACGGTCAAGTCCATCGGGCGCGAGGCCACCGCAGAGAGCGTGAGAGGGAGCACCTGATGCCACGCTGGGCCATCGACATCACGGCAGGTACAGGCGGCTTCGAGGCCGCCACCAAGCGCATCCCCGCGTCAACGAAGAAGGCCACGGACAAGGCGACGCGCGTTCACCAGAGCGCGGCGGACAAGAGCGCAGCGGCGTGGAGTTCTGCCCTCAAGGTAGCCGGCGGAATCGCCATGGTCGCCGGGCTCGGGATGGCGTGGAAGTCCTTCACCCAGGACGTCATCGACACCCGAAACGAGTTGTCCGACACAGCCCTACGCATGGCGCAGACCACGGATACGGTTGAAGCCCTACGCCTGGCGGCGGAGGGAACGGGGCAGGAGTTCGGCCCCGTCGCGAAGGCCCTCGAGAAGCTTCCGAAGTTGCTCGCCGACGCCGACGCAGGGCTATCAACGGCTGTGCGTGCCTTCAAGAATCTGAACATCGAGACTCACGACGCCCAAGGAAACATCAGAGACGCGTCCGACGTCTTTGACGACTTCCGCAAGGAGATCGACAAGATCGAGGACCCGACACTCCGCGCCGCGAGGGCCGCGGATCTTTTCGGGGCAAAGGCAGGCGGCAAGATGCTGCAGGCCCTCCAGGGCGGCGCGGATCACTTCGAGGTGCTTCGCAGAGAGGCCCATGAGTTCGGAGTCAACACCGGGCCAGAGGCGATGCAGGCCGCGTCGGACATGCAGCGCGACTTTGCCCGCCTCGGGCTCGTGTTCCGTGGCGCGAAGGCTGACCTACTCGACGCGTTCGGTTCCGGAGCCGGAGAGGGACTAGACGTCCTGACCCACTTCGGATCAGCGATTCGCTACAACCTGACGCTTCTAAAGGGCTACTCGAACCTGGAGACTGTCGGGTTCCTCGACACGTTCAACAAGGATGAGTGGAAGCGCTGGGGCGAGGACGTTGGGCAGATCTTCATCGACGCCAAAGACGCCGCTGAAAACTACTACAAACTGACCGACGAGGAGCGACGCACGGCAGAAGGCGCCTCCGCAGCGGTCGCTGCTCTCGGCGACGAGATCGAGACAGCGACACGCAAGACGCGCGAGGCTGCAGACCCAGCCAAGGAGCACGCGAAGGCACTACGGGAGATCGAGTCAATCCGATCGCAGTCAGCGGCAGACACGCTCAGCGCAGAGGACAAGATCCTCGACGCCTACAACAACCAGCTTCTTGCACTCTCTGATATTGGAGAGAAGCAGGCAGGCGTCTGGGACGAGATTGCTACCGCGGCAACGGCGGCAGAAGAGCGCATGTACCGCGAGCTCGACACGCTGCGCGAGGAGGAGGCAGCAAAGGTCGCCGCGGCCCGCGAGAAGAGCCTCGCCGCAGACCGCGCCGCAGCCGACGAGCGGATCGCCATGGAGCGCCGGGTCACCGACGCCAAGTTGTCGATCGCCAGTTACTCGGCCGACGCCCTGCTGATGCTGTCCGACCTGATCGCCCAAGGTGACGAAGAGGGCGGCAAGAAGGGCGTGGCTGCTGCCAAGGTCGCAGGAGTGGCCAAGGTCGTGGTCGACGCCGCGGGCGCTGTGATGGGCTCGTGGGACGCCTACGCGGATATCCCGTTCGTTGGGCCGATCCTGGCCGGGGCTCAGTCCGCGCTGATCGCCGGTATCGCTGGCGTGCAGAGCGCCAAGATCGCGAGCGCCTACACCGGCCTCGACCTCGGCTACTCCTCGAGCACCGGGACCGTCACCCCAGTCGTCACTCACCCGGGCGAGATGGCCACGGTCCACAACCGCAGCGAGGTCGAGAAGGCATCGCGCGGCGGTTCCGATTCCGTCCCCGAGGTCATGCTCGACGGCAGGCCCATCGGTCGCTCCTGGGCTCGTCAGGTTCGGAGAGGCGGGATCGAGGCGCGCGAGGTACGAGCCCGTACCGGCAAACTCGGCCACAAGAGGTACACCTGATGGGAACCGCGTACAAGCCCAGCGCCATGCAGGGGATCATCATCCCCGACCAGGCAAGCTTCTGGGAGGAGCAATCCGGGCAGCTCGATAACGCCTTCAACAAGATCGCCGACGCTCCTTTCGTTGGCAAGGTGGCCGGCGATCCGGTTGCCAGCGACCCCGCGAACCCGCCAGAGATGCGACTCCGTGCGGCTGGCAAGCAGACATCGAGCGAGTTGATCACCTGCAACCGTCGCGGGCTCCCGGTCCTCGACGAGTGCGGGGTCCTGCGCCGGCCCACGAAGGACGGCAACACCGACGACCGGGGCCGGGACCTGCCCAACATCCCGACCCGGTTCGAGCCCCTGCTCCCTGCCGGCGCCTGCACCAGCCCCCACATCGTCACCCTCGACGACGACAGCGTGTTGGCCTGTTGGTGGCGCAGTGGGACGGGCGTCCAGGTTCAGAGCCGCTCACCAACCGGCGTGATCGGGTCCGTGGTCACCGCTCATTCCGCATCGGGCGCAGTTGACCTGCACCCATGTCTCGCGGTCCTCCCCTCGGGCGCGGTCAGGCTGTACTACTGGCGCCCGGACGGGGCCGACTATCAGGTCGGGACCCGTGTCTCTCGCGACCGTGGGACCACATGGTCCGACGCACAGGACGCCCTGACGTCTGCGGTAGCCGGCGCCACCCTGACCAGCGTCGAGCGCCTACGGGCCGTCTACTGGCGCGGGATGATGCTGCTCACGGCTCACGTCGTCGAGGCCACCGCCTACGCAGGCGCAGGATACCGCGATCGGATCGCCACATGGTCCAGCAGCGACGGCGGCGGGCGGCTCTACCACGTCTCGACCCAGGACGGGGCCACCGAGGAGACGTCGGGCGGCTACCAGGATCTCGCGGTCGTTGACGGTCAGTGCGTGATCGCCCGCATCCGATGGAGCACCGCTGCTGGGTCCGCCATCGTGGCCGTCTCGCGGATCTCATCGGCTCGCATGAGCATCGACCTGGCCGGCGAGGAGAGCGACACCTCGAGCGTGGTCGCCGGTACATACCTGGCCCTCCGCACGGGCGGCGGTGCTGCCGACTACCTGCTGGCCGACTCCGACCTGGCCTGTTGGGTAGACGACGACGGCGCGCTCTATCTGGCCGTGCGCCGGTGCGACACCGCGGCAGCAGGCCCGCCTCCAGGGATGCAGGCGTGCTTCCTGCTCCGGTCCTCCAAGCGCGGCGACGCTGGCAGTTGGTTCGCGACCGGGGACAGCGATGTACTCGCGGGCCGCGGGCAGGCTTGGTACTGGGACGAGGTTGGGAACAGCTACCCGACCAGGTTCGCCATGACGGCCCAGCGCGGCCGGACGATCTTCGCCTGCGACGCGATGCGGGCGTCTACCGGCATCCTCGCGACGAGCATCTTCCTGGGCTACCTCGGGGGTTGGCAGTCGCGAACCATGCCCAGCGCGTCCCAGTCGTTGAGCCCGTACCAGCGGATCTCGTGGATGCGGCCCCAGTTCGCGATCGACAGCCCGGACGCGCAGGGGTGGCTGCTGGCCACGAGCGGCGGCGCCGAGACACACGTCGTCACCAACTTCCGCGAGCAGATCAGCGCACCTGGTGTCGGAGAGTACGTTCGCTACTACAGAACCGGCGCGCTGTTCAGCACGGCCAACGGTGCAGCCATCGAGACGGCGCTGCAGGTGACAGCAGGGACCGCCTACGTTCGGATCTATGCCTACGACGCGCTCCCGACCCGGGCTGCTACCGAGGTCAGGATCACGACGACCACGGTAGAACTGTGGGACCTCGGCGCAGGCGCGCAGATCGGCGTGACATGGAACCGGACCGCGAGCGGGCGCATTCGGGTACGCCTGGCCCAAGAGGGCGCCGGGGCAGAGTGCCGCATCTACGAGGGCAGCAGCACGGACGAGGATCGCAAGTGGGAGCCCGTAGCCGTCACCGCGGCCCTGGCGAACGCTGGAGCCTGGGTCGCTGACAGCCTCGAGATCGAGTTCGGCGCACAGTCCGCGGGATCGCTCGACGAGTGGTCAGCGTTCTGGGGCGCGTACTGTGGCCAGCACTTCGTCGGGCAGACCACATCCCAGCGCTTCCCCGGCTGCGTCACCCCGTCCGGCTGCTTCGCCGGATCTGGTATCCGTCTGTCGTCCATCACCGGCCCCGCCGAGGTCGGCGACCAGTGGACGAGCACCAGGACATGGCAGTACCCGCCCCAGGCCATTCTCCCGCGCCACACCCCGAGCCCCCGCAGTGGTTGCCGCGTTCCCATCGATGAGCTCGAGGCTACCGCGGCGTGGGTCCAGCTGGCTTTCAAGATCGGCGACACGGAGACGTTCCCCTTCAACACCCAGTACGGGGCGCTGTTCGACCGGATGCTCATGGGCGGGGCCGAGTTCTTGGTCTACTACGGCGCGGCCTGGCACGCATTCGGGACCCAGGGGCGGTACGGCTTCGTGGCCGACCGCAGAGGGAAGACCCTGCGCGTCAACACCGGCGGCCCGCTCCGAGCCCCGGTCGTGCGCCGGAACGAGTTGGCCGACGCCTTCGCCGAGTTGGTGAGCGGCGGAGGCCCGACGAGCGACTATCAGTTGAGGGTCACGCGCAACAGCCCAGGCGCCATCGACACCAGCGCCGGGGCCTCGTTCCCGATGACGGCCGCAGTCGCGCAGTCCCTGGTGGGAGCCCCGGCACAGCCAACCGTGCGCGTCTACCCGACCCGGGTCCTGATGCTCGAGGACCTGACCACGCTGCAGGAAGACATCATGGCCTGGGCGATCCGCTTCCCCGTCCGCCCAGGCGCGGGTCCGTGGGCGTCACCGGGACCGCCCCCGTCCGGGTACTACGAGCTGGGTTCGGCCCTGGTCGGCCCCGTGATCCTGCTCGGGCAAGCCTACGACTGGGGCAGGCGTCAGCGCACGGAGAGCGGTACGACGCTCACCACAGCGCGAGACGGCTCCAGGATCGCGGAGATCGAGCGGCCCGTCCGTCACTCGATCTCGTTCGGCTACTCGGGCGGCGTGCCAACCCTTGCCCACCAGAGCAAGCAGGCCCCCGACTTCCTGACGGCGTACACCGGCGGCCCTGCTGCCGGCTTCCGCTGGGACGTCCCAATCGACTTGGCCGACATCATGCTGGAGACGTCTGGGGCTTCGGTCCCCATCGGCTACCTGCCATCCATCCGGCAGGACGACAGCGGAGGCAGTGACCACCACGGGCGCGGCGCGCTCATCGGTCGCTGCGTGTCCGACTCCATCGACGTGGACAGCGTGGCGGGTGATGAGGTCCTGTCAGAGACGCTCAGGCTACAAGCCTGGGACTTCGACGAGGAGTCCTGATGCCAGCCCCGAACGGCCCTCTCTCTGTCGCACCAGTCACGCTGCTGACCATCCAGCACGCGGGCAGGACGTGGAGGATCGCCGAGCGCCAGGCTGACGTCATGGACCGCTACGGGGACTGGCACCACTACCTGGGCGGCGCGTCGGCTATCGACGTGTACCGCGAGGCCAGCCTGCCGGGAGAGGGCGTCAACCCGAGCAAGATCGACGCGGAGGTCATCCTCCCCGGTTCGCTCGCCGCGTACCAGTCCGAAGGCGAGAGCCCCAGCGGCATGACCGCCGAGGTCGTCAAATGGGCCCCAGGTACGCGCCTCGAGTCTGCCGAGCGCATCCAGCAGGGCCGGGTCACCGTTCAGAACTGGGGCACGGAGACAGAGTCGGCCCGGATCTCCATCTCACCGTCAGACCCTGCCGACGACACCGCGACATGGCCCCCAGAGAGCCAGCGGATCAGCGATGACACATGGCTCGATACCGGGCTCCTCGACCACGATGAGGACACGGTAGGAGGGCGCGTCTACCCTACAGTGTTCGGACGCGCTGGCCTGGCCCGCAAGCGCGCCGGGTTCGCGTCGATCCCCTACGTCCCAGCCTACCCAGTGCGGGCCGATGGGACGCAGTTCGTGGACCGTACCCCGATGCACGGGTCCGGCGTCCAGATCAGCAACAACAACCCCGCGCCACCCAGCCCGATCGACAGTTACTACCTCGTGGCTGGCCACTGGGTTTGGCTGCAGCTCTGGTATCACGGCGGCGGAACGAGCCCTGACTACACCGTCACGATGCACGACGATCTGGGCGTGTCCGCGCGCTGTTATTTGTACTTCGTGCGCGACGGGCTCGGGCAGATCGTGGCCGTCGCTGGAGACGAGATCGCCGCGCCCCCAGTGCTCGCCGCGTACCCTGCCGCGCGCTGGGCCAGCTTTGACGATGGTTCGATGCCAAGCGAGTGGTGGGACGCGCCCATGGTCGGCGCTGGCGAGATCCTGCGCTGGGTCCTCGAGCGGTCCTCTGTCGAGGTGGACTGGCGACGCTCCGGCGCGGTGTTGCGCGAGCTCTCGGCCTACCGATTCGCCGGCTACTGGGACGAACCATGCTCTCCATGGTCATGGATCGCCGACAACCTCCTACCCTATCTGCCTGTCGGGATCTGCGTCGGCCCCGATGGCGTCTACCCGGTGTTGTGGCGGCTCGAAGCGACAGCCAGAGACGCGATCCTCGATATCGTGGACGGACACGGCTACACCATCGAGGGCGAGCCCGAGCAGGAAGGCGAGGGGGATATCCTCTCGTCTGCCTCGGTCGAGTACGCCACCAGCGCCAGGACCGGGGTCAGCTACCAGCGCTCGAGGTTCGGAGGGGCCGCCGATCCCGTGACCGCTCGCGACACCCCGACTCTCCACACGCGCCGGGCCTCACTCGCCTGGGACCAGGACGGGACCAGGGCCGAAGAGACAGACTCCGACCTGATGTGCGACGACAACCAGACCGCCGATCTCGTGCAGTCCTGGCGCACGCTGTACCGCGCAGGCCCGATCACCCGCCTGCATGTGGCTGGTGACGGGCTGTACGAGCGACGCCTCGGGATGCTCGAGCCTGGTGACGTGGTGACGATCACATCCTCTCGCCTCGGCTACTCGTCGAGGGTGGCTCATGTCACCCGATCCGGGTGGGTTGGGGCAATCGCCTACGCCGATCTCGTGATACTATCAGCCCCATAAGGAGGCACGACCATGCCCGAAGGTTCAGGACCAGCCGACTACAGCCGCGCGACCGAGTACACCCTCCGTCAGGTCAGGGACGCAATCCCAGGCGCAACCGGGGATCTCGCCACCGAAGCCAACCAGGCCCTCCAGCTCGCCCGCAACGTCCCCACCCGCGTCACCGACGACTGGAGTGGCGCACCTTGGGATGGCGTGGCCGCCCGCAAGCTCACCGTCAGGACTGGCGCCGGCTACGTCCGGATCGTCTCCTACCAGATCCTCGGCGGCGGCGGGGCTGGCGGCTGCACCGAGCGCACGGCCTATTTCACCGAGGTTGGCGAGGGCACGGCGGGCGCAAAGGTCATCAGCACCACCACCCCGATCGCTGGCCAGATCAACGAGACGCCGCTGGTCCCGCGGCTGATCCTCGCTGACGCCAGCGGGCAGATCGACTGGCACGCCCTGACCAACGCCGGCACCACGGCCAACACCCTCGCGCTTGACGTGGAGAGTGTCTGATGGAGCCGGTTCTCCCCATCGTCCCTGGCCTCGGCTTCGTCTCCGGTAGCACATACTACGTGGACCCGAACGGCTCGGACGGCTGGAACGGTCGAGACCGGGAGCGGCCCAAGCTCACCATCACCTCGGCCCTGACTCTGGCCGCTTCCGGCGATACCGTCTCGGTCGGCGCCGGTGCCTACACCGAGAACATCACCGTTCCTGGCGGCGTGTTCCTCGACGCTCCAGGCGTGGCCCTCACCGGCTCTGTCTCCTATGCGGAGGACTCCCGCGTCAGACTCGGCACGGTCACTGCGGCCAACCTTGTAGCCTTCAACAAGACGGGCACCGGCGACGGCTGGGTAGACGTGGACGAGGTGGTTTGCACCGGCACCGGGATCGGGTTCCTCAACCTGACCTCGGGCTCTGACGGCTACATCGAGTGTGGGAAGCTCACCATCGAAAACGGCTTTGGCGTGGGCAACACGAGCAACGCCGGGCACGATCACATCGACATCTGCGGGATCTACATCACCGGCACAGGGACGGCGCTCGTCGTCGCTGCCGGCGGTGAGATCAAGGGCCGTACAGATGCCATCTCCGACGCGGGCGCCGGGGTCGGCATCAACGTCGCTGCGGCTGGCACCATCGACGTGATGGTGGCTCAAGATGTCGCCTGCGCTACCGCGTGGACCGTCGCAACCGGCGGAGCGATGCACCTCGGGTGCCCGCACATCACCGGCACAGGGGCGCTCGCCGGCACCGCTACCGCCGAGACTCGAGGCACCCAGACCGGGAACGTCACGATCACCACGGGCGGCGCCGCGACCTGGGAGCACTATGGCGCGGTCACCGGCGACCTGGACTCTGGCAACAGCACCACCATCACGATCTACGGCGACGTGACCGGGAACGTCGAGACCAACACGAGCGGTACGATCATCATCTACGGTCGGCTCACCGGCACCATCAGCGGCACCGGCACCCTGCGCGTGGTCTCGGATCGGGCGCTTGGGATGCAGAGCGGCCTGGGCACGACCTACGTCACCGGGGATACCCCCGTGGCCCACACCACGGCGATGGTCACGCCCATCATCCTCGACGGCACCACCGGCGTGGTCGAGCTGGACTTGGTCACCGCCGCCGCGTGGGTGGCCGCGAACCCCGACATCCCGTTCGTGAGGGTTACCTGCATCAGCGTGGCCAACGCCTGCACCGTGGACCCCAACGGCACCGAGGTCATCAACGACCTGGGCGCTGGCGTGGCGTTCAGCTTCGGCACGGCCTACGACTCCATTGACCTCTACCCCATCGCGGGGACTGGTTGGGTGATCCGATGACTTACATCCAACCTGGTGCGTCCTCCCCCTGGACGACCCTCGACCTGAGCGCGGGCTCGGAGAGCAATACCGGCATGAAGGGCGGGGGCACGTCCCTTGGCACGTCCTCCACGCTCCAGGTTGCCAGCGCACACGGGGCCATTGACAGCGGGCTCGACGCCTACGCCAACCTGACCAACATCGGCCCGTGCCCTGCCGACAAGCGCATCCTGTTGGTCAGGATGACCTGTGCGACACCTCCGACCGAAGACCCAGGCGGGAGTAGCGCGGCGTGCTCCGTGCTCGCTGGTGCCACGGGAACCATGGTCTCCAACAAACTCTATGCGTCCGGGTTCGTCCGCACCTACCATCCTGGCGACCAGAACCAAAACATGCAGATGGTGGGCAGTTCCATCGGCGGCACCGCCTGGCTCGCAGGTGCGCTGACGTGCCTGCTCACCGTCACATTCGACTCAACCACCTCCACCACCTTCGGCCAGACGCACTGCTACGGCGGCACCAGCGGCGCAGAAGGCGGCGGAACGGGAGTCAACGTCACCCCCGTCGGCGATGTCTATGTCGGTGTGGCCCTCAGCCAGGTTGGCGCAGTCCCCGCGTCGGTTGTGACCTGGGGCGGCGTAGTCGTCGAATACCAGTGGATGTAGTTCATGACCTCCCCCGACGACCGCCACGACATGACCCCGCTCGGGCTGCTGGAGCGGCTCTCTGTGGGGCTCGGCGGGCGCGTGGACGCCCTGGAGGTCCAGCAAGCGACCATCCTCGAGCGCATGGCCGGCCTCGTAGAGAAGTTGGCAGCGCAGGAGGCTCGGTGTGCCGAGACGCAGAGGGCAAAGACCAAGGACGGCACTTGGTTTACTCGCAACGTCACAGACCCAATCGTCAAGCAGCCGCTGATCATCGGGCTGTACCTGGCCGTGATCCCGCTCGTGGCCCAGTCATGCGGGCTTGATGCCGATTACATCAAGAGCAAGGTGGCTGGCTATCCTGTCACCACAGTGAGCGCCCCATGACCACATCCCTCGACCCGACCATCTACGCTCATCTCCAGCTGCTCGAGGCCGAGGACTGGGAGCGGCCCCTGGAGTCAGCCGAGGACATGGAACGGGCCGCGCGCATCCTCATGGCCTGCGAGCCGAGCGCGATCCCGCAACTGGCCAGCGACGACACCCCCGACAAGCCCCCGCACTGGCGGGACAGGGAGCACTGATGCGAATCACCAACATCTCCATCACCTTCGCCATCGTCGCTGCGTTCTGCCTCGGCGCCCTCTTCCAGAACCCCATTCGAGACGCGTGGGCAGGCAAGGGAGACATCGACGCCCAGGCCCTCATCGACTACAGCGCCACCGCCGGCACGGTCTACAATCTCGTGTTTCACGACTACGAGAGTTTCACCAAGGCCCAGTGGACGAGCCTAACCGATGCCAGCACGGACCAGGCCACCTTCGACAGTGCAGCCGGGACCGTGTTCTCGACGTGGTACAGCGTGCGGCCGACAGCCCACAAGGTGGCGGCCTACAACGCGTTCAAGGAAGTCAGGCTGGCGCAGTAGCAGCTTCGCATAGCTGTCCAGCGTCGCGGCGCTGTGGCTGTCGGTCAAGGAGCAGGGCGAGCTTTAGGGCTCGACCAGCTCCACCAGGAACTGCAGCCCCCCGATCCGGCGCAGCATCGAGCAGTGAGACTTGAGCAGGGCCAAGGTGTCGTCCGGGCCGAGGGGCCTGGCTCCTGACTCGTGCGCCTTTGCGCGTGCGTCCCAGCGGTTGGCCTCGGCTCCGCACCAGGTCTTTAGATCCGACTGCTCGTTGACCACCGCCAGCATCAGCATCCGCTTGTCCATGCCTGCCTCCAATACAGGCAGGGTAGCGCATCAGGGCGCGGCTGTGGCATTCGCAGTGCACACAAACGGGGCTACCCAGGCGGGTCAATCGCCAAGATGGTTTCCCGTGTGGCGTCTATCCACCGGGCCACCATGTCGCGGTCGAAGGTATCACCGCCCTCGATCTCCACCAGCAGCCCGCAGATGATGATATCTGCGTCGGCTACCTGCTCGCGTTCCAGTCTGCGCTCCTCCAAGTCCTGCCGTTCGTAGAACACAGCGTCGAGGAGTTCCTGGTAGAGGTCGCGCCGTGCGTCGCGCCCGTTGTGCGGTTGTAGGGGCGTCCCGAACTTGGCGATACCCATGCGGCGGCGCTCCTCCATGTCCGCGATCACGAGCGCGCAGATGTCGCCGACCGATGTGGTCGGCAGGGGCTGCTTGGTGTTCGGCATCACTTCACCACAGCCAGCACGGCGGCGCCGAGGGCTTCGTCGGGGTCCACCATGCGTCCTCGCGCTCCTGGGCGAGCTCGCACGCGATCCTCGGGTCGGCGAATCGTGACGGCTCCGAGTACTGGACTTGGAACGGCCTACGCATCGCGCACCTTGGGCGGTGCTGTGGTTTCCATCCACAACAGGCAGTCGTTGATCATGGCGGCGCTGTCGGTGGTCCCATGCCACGTCACCATCCCGCAGGCTCTCGCCCATGCCATTGGATCGCAGGGAGCCCAGGCCCAGCCGACGCCGACATTCCTATCGGCGGTGTCCGGGCCCTCATCACCAACGTCTTCGCTGATCATCCAGAGCGTCCCCTCTGGACTACTCACCCACCACCCCGGCCCAGGCATCGCAGCGAGACGACGCCTCCAGCCGATGGGGAGCGCGAGCAGGCGGGCGATCTGGGTGGGGGTCAGCATGAGGGCTCCTTGTCCAGCCCCGCCACATGCCGGGCCACGAGCGAGAGGGCCAACGCATCGATTAAGCGTGAACCGTCCGGGAGCAGGCGGGGATCGTCGGGGTCGAGGGTGGAGAGGGATGGAACGAGCCGGTAGTATGGGTCCGGGATGTCGCCTTCCGGATCTTCGTCTGGGTGGTGACCGCTCGCGCCAACTCGGTTCACCTTCTGCGGGTCTCCGACGAACGTCATTCCATAGACGCCGAAGAACCTGTCACCGAGAAGCCATCGAGCCTCCCCTGGAATCTTTCGGCCGCGAAACTCTTGTGGCTCTGGGCTCCACCAGAACACTCCCTCCCCTCCATGGTTCGGGCGCGTTCGGTCGAGCGTTCTGTCCGCCACCCACCACGCCAGATGAGCGCGCCCGGTGGCGTCGGTGAGGTCGAGGCCGAGCGTATCTGCGCGCAGCCTGTTTCCGCCCCACCCTCCGTCACTGTACACGGTACCTACATACCAGCGGCCGGCCGTGGCTGGCTCTATCGCCACATGCCGCTCACCGTCCGGGCTCAAACATGGACTCCCACGCCGCAACACCCCCGGAACCGACCCGGGGAAGCGCAAGAGAGCGCGTTCGGTTTCGGTGATCTGGGCGGGGGTCTTGGGGTCAGTCATTGGTCTTGTCCTCCATCACGGCCCGGCACTCGGCGGCGAGGGCGGCTGGGTTGTTGAGCAGGGAGAGCCAGTGGGCACAGACCGCGAGGCGCATATCCTCCCCTGCCTCCTCTCTTGTCTCGAACGCAGAGCGCCGCTTGAGCAGTACGGCGTTGAAGGTCGCGCGGTAGATGGGGGAAAGGTGCAAGACAGGATGCTCCGCGTAGATCCCCCACCTCCGATCCACCCGCGGCCCCCACGTCAGGCACAGGAACGCGGCATCGGCAGGGATCGTCACGTCGAGTTCTTCCGGGAGCGTCTGGGCGTCACAGTGGCACGGTTCCTCCGCGCAGCAGCCCACCCAGACACCCCAGGCTTCGGCAACCCCAGGCAGGTCGCTCGCGAGGATGTAGCGGTCTTCGGTGGTGGTCATGCGTGCACATCCTCTTCCAGCGCCAGCAGGAACGCCTTGATCCGTTCCGCCGTGTCTGGCCGCTTGAAGCGTGAATACCAGTCCTCATAGCCGACCGTATCGAGCCCGATGTTCATCTCCAGGCACAGGAAGGCGTGCATCTCGCGGTGCTCTTTGATGATCTTCTCGATGGGGCCGCCGCGCTCGCACGCCTCGAGCATTCGCTCCGATGCGCGATTTTGCCAGCTGTCTGGTCCGCTCTTGCGGGACATGAACATGCCGTGGATCGATGAGGCGGACATGGTTGCTTTGGTGGTCATCGCCTCAGCTCCCTGACCAGGGTGTCAAGCGCGGCGGCGATCCCGTCCCCGCTCGGTTCGGGCTCCACCTCGGGCGCGATCCCCCACCCGTCCGCGGACACGAGCAGGGACACGCCCGGGGGCAGGTCCGCGCAGACCTTGTCCAGGCGCCTGCGGATCGCCCGGCGCTGGGTGTTGGTGAGGCCGAGGGGCGTGAGGGCGTCGGTTGTGTATGTGCGGGTCATCAGGACACCACAGCAGCGATGGCGCGGGCCAGGGCGAGGCGGTCAGCGTCGGTGGTCTTGCCCTCAGCCCAGCGGACGATGGCGAGTTGGCCGCGCAGGATCTCGTGCCGAGCCGTGTTGAGCAAGTGACGGTCGGGGTGGGAGAGCAGGTAGCGCAGCGCGTAGGCGAAGCCCTGGGGGTGTTCGAGGTCCACCGCCCAGCCGTTGACGTGCTCACGGCTGACGGGCTTGCCCTGGGCTGGACCGTCGAGGATCATCGCGAACGTGTCGGGCTTGTGGTAGGGCTCGCAGGTGATGGCGTGGGTCTCGTCGTCGCGGGAGATGAGCACCACCCCGTCGGGAGTGTCGGGGCCAGCGTGGATGGAGGGGATGATGTCGAGCCAGGTGGCGGTGTTGGTGGTCATGGCTGCCTCCGAACACGGGCGAGGAATGTCGTGTGGAGCGCGCTGAAATCACGCTCGGCCATCGCCGTCCTGTCTCGCTGGATGGACAGGAGCCGGGCCGTTGACTCGTGGCGCATTCGGTCAGCCTCCGCACGCTCCATCAGCGCCCGGTGCTCTGTGACGAGGTCGCGAAGGGCGTCAACCCATGAGAGCCCGGTGAGCGGTTCGAAGTTGTCGCAGCGGGCCAACACCTCGTCAGCCCTCTCGAGCGGGGTCTTGGTGGTCATGGTCTACTCCCTGACCCGCAACGTGCGCGGGTCGATGTCGATGATGGGGATGGGATGCGGGGCGGGATGCCCCGTGCGCCCGAGGACGCGACGGAGGGCGGCACGGGCGCCGGTCTTGGTGTTGTGCCTGCCCTCGTGGTGGTACGCCCACCACGTGCCGTCCAGCAGTTCGCCGGCCTCCCAGCCCCCGTTGAGGTTGGTGATTCCGAAGGTGCGGGGGGTCATCCTTCGCGCTCCGGCCACTCGACACAGACCGCTCTGGGACTGGGTCCGGTGGTGTCGATGGATACGAGGTAGCCGAGGACGGCGAGTTCTTCGATCCGCCGTGGGCTCGGGCACCTGTCGCCGTTGCGGTACTTGGCCGCGGTCTGGTAGGGGAGCGCGCCCCTGGCGACGAGCGCGGCCCATGGGCAGTTCTGCGGGGTGTACTTGGTGGGGCGGGTCATTGGTCGCGCCCTTCGTAGGACTGGAACCCGCCACGGGCGTGGGCATCCTGTCCTGCGTGCATCCTGGACAGGAAGAATCCCGAGCAGCGCTCTCCGCAGAAGTGCTGACCGTAGAAGCCGATGTAATCGGCTGGCCTTCCGCACTCGTTGCACTCGCCTTGCCTCGTGGTCTCGACGATGTGTTTGTCGCTATTCGCCCAGTAGTGGCTCGGCACGATCGCCATCCTCTCTCCTTCCGCCCATCCTCGGGCGCGGTGTTCACCCCGGATAGTAACCGCACCTCTACCAGAAGCGCAAGGGTTAATATCCGAGCCCCCATCGCCGCACCGGGCGCGCTACCGGGTTGGGGTGGGGCGTGGTAGACTTGGGGTCTGGAGGCCACATGCCCACAATCTCCCCGCCCACCGTCCGCACCATGCGCGATGTCCTGCTCGGGCACGGCTACCCGGTCTGGGAGGGGCCGTACAACCTCAACCTGTTCGGACTCAGGGCCATCCCCGGGACCACCGACGCCTGGGACGACCGGATCGGCGTGCTGTACCAGGACACGGACGGGCGCTGGGCTTGCGAGTCCTGGGAGGCGACCACGGACCCGGGGCGGCCCTGGCTCGTGAAGCCGTCCAGGCCCGCGGGTTGCGCCATCCTGCTCCCCGGGCACTACCGCGGGTGCTGGGCCCTGGGCCTGCACCGGGGCAAGTACCCGGCCCTGGTCCAGCGCGGTGACATGGACTTCGCCCGCGACGGCAACCGGGACGAGATCATCGACTACCAGGCCCCGCACCACGAGACGGGGCAGATCGGCTGCAACCTGCACCGGGCCTCGGCCCTGCGCCTGGTCGAGGACGTGGGCCTCTACAGCGCCGGGTGCCAGGTCGTGCGCGACTCCGCGGCCCTGGACCGCATCCTCGAGCTGTGCAACCTCCAGGCTCGGCACGGGCACGGGGCGAGGTACAGCTACAGCCTGATCCCGTACCGGGTCGAAGGAGCCTCACCATGACCACCTCCCGAACCGCTGACATCGTGTGGGGCACGCTGGGGCTGCTGTCCCTGTGCCTCGTCACCGTCCTGATCTGCGCCATCTTCGACGCCGACCCGCAAGCCTACACCGCCATCGGGTTCATCGCTGGCTCTGCATGTGGCGGCGGTGGGATCGGGTCCTACGCTGTCGGGATGCGGCACCGTGGGGCGTGCGAGCCTGGGTCGAGCGTGACGCCTTGACCACCACCATCAACCTCCCTGGAGGCTCCACCATGTCAATCGGCCTCGTGATCCTGCTCTCCGCGCTCGGGGGCGGACTGCTCACCGGGGGCGCGATCCTCGGCATCCAGGGACGCGGACACGACGACGCGCCCCAGGAGGTCTCCGTCACTGTGGACGACGCCGCGCACGAGGACGCGGAGACGGCCCACGCCCTGACCGACACCGAGGCCGTAGCAGCTGCCTACGCCCACGCCTGGGAGACTGGGCGACTCGTGGACCTGCTGGCCGCTCGTGAGCTCGCGTGCTGGACCCACTCCCACGACGAGGGCGCGTCCAGCGAGGCGAGCCAGTGCGCGTCCATCAGCCACATGACAGGGCGCGAGGTGATCCGGCTGGCGTGCGCGGACTACCCAGAGGACCTGCAGCGGCGCGAGTGCCTGTCTCACTTCGCGGTGAGGTAGGCGGTCTCGGCGGTCCGGGTTCAGTCTCTCTCGGCCGGAACGAAGAACAGCAGGGACCGGATCTCGGTGGCGTCCATGTCGTAGGGCTCGTTTCCTGGGTTCGGGTCGTGGATGCACTCGACGCGCACCCATCCCTGGGGCTGCGGGGCGAACCTCACCACGATGGCGTGGTAGCCGCCTGGGTACTTCTGGGACGGCACGCTGGCAACTGCGATGGAACCCGCGGCGTAGTCGAAGCGCACCAGGCTCCGCGCATCCCAGGGCGTGGTCAGCGTGGTGGGGTTGGGGTGCGGTTTCAGCCGGTACAGGGGCAGGTAGAGCGCCGCCAGCCCGCGCTCACGCAGGAACGCCTCCATCGCGAATCCGCTGGCGATGTCTGCAGGGACGTCATCCAGGTCGAGATCGAGAACGGAGGCTACCGCGGCGCGCTGGCAGTCGCCGAGCTCTGGGTCGATGATTCGTTGGTAGACAGGTTTCATAGGTCATCCTCTCGGTTTCTGGTTCAGTTTCTCGCCCGCTCCTCGATGGCCTGGCGCAGGTACACGGCCAGGTCCAGGGCCTCTTGGTAGGCATCAATCAAGGCATCGCGCCCGTTGTGTGCCTGTACCGGGACCCCGTACCGCTCGATCCCGAGTCGGCGGCGGTCTTCCATGTCCGCGAGCACGAGCGCCCACACGTCGCCGGTGGAGGGCTGGGGCACGGGCTGGTGCTCGTTGAGGGCACGGATCTGGTCACGGTCGGTCATCGGATGCGCTCCCAGTGCCGCACCTCTCGCCACCAGTAGCAAGCCTGGGCGAGGGCGACGCGCGCGAGGGTGTAGAGGATGCGGCGGCGGGTCATGGGGACTCGTGGGCGTTGATTGCCTTTCGGAGTTCTGACAGCCTGTCGAGCAGGAGGTCACGCTCTGCTACGAGCCGCTCGTACTCTCGCTGCTCACGGGCTCCAGAGCACGAACCCTGGCATCTGTACTTGTCGTTGCCGCAGTACGGGCATTGTCCTGCTGTGTCTCTCACGGCACCCTCCCGATAGCCACGAGGGCGCGGGCGAGGGTGGTCAGGCTATCGGTGGCGGTCATCGGTCGTGCTCCGTGGGGTGGTGGTCGCCGCTCATCTTGTGGGCCTTCGACATCATGTGAGTCAGCGGCACGAGCTTCGACCGCATGACGTGAGGGAGGATGCGGCGACCTTCCCCGCTCTCGTGCGCCACGAAGCGGTAGATGTCGTTCAGCAGCTTCCTCGTCTGCCCGACGTGGTGCTCCAGCCGGTACCGTTCAGCCACCACAGCCTCCCGCTCCCGCCGCACCGCATCGGCTACCAGGGCCTGGACGGCGGGGTCGGTGGCGAGGTCTTCGGGGGTGGCTCTGCGGAACCCGTTGGGGTAGTCGGCGGTGGGCTCGATTCGCTTTACGATACTCATGGTCATCCCTCCACGGGCTCGGGGGTGGTGGCTTGGTGGGCGCGGTAGGCCGCCGCGTCAGATCGCAAGATCGACAGTTGGTGAATACTGCTCGAGGACCGACCTCGGTGCGCTCCTGGCCAGTCTCCTCGCTCGATGTCTGCACCGCGATCAGGCAGGGTCGCAACGACATACGGGACCACGGTCTCGATCCGATTCGCCATCCTCTCCGCGTGCCCCCTCAACGCCGCCACCTCGGCCTCTGCGGCGGCGAGGTCGGCCCGCAGCCGCTCGATGGTGAGGGTTGGGCACTGGGCGCGGTGGGGCTGGTCGGCGAGCACCTTGGCTCCGCAGTGGTCGCAGCGCCCGAGGTCACGTCCGTAGCCCATCACGCGCCCCCATCCTGCCCGGAGCCGAGGGAGAGGGCGGCTTCGAGTTCTTCACCGTCAACCCATCCGTCACGCTCTGCCTCCATGATGGCGAGCCTTGCCGTGAGCCTCTCCACCTCCCCCCGGCTCTCGGCCAGGGCGCGGCGGGCCTCGTCCCTGGCTTTGTTGGCGACCTTCATCGCCTGCTTGTGCTCCTCGCGTTCCGTCGTCACGCTCCGTTGCCACCATCCGAGGGACGCCTGGGCGATCTTCTCCGTCGCCTCCGCCTTCTCCGCCCGCTCCTCAAAGCCCTCCAGCGCCTCGACGGCGCGGGCGAGGGCTGCGGCCAGGTCGGGGGCGAGGGCGAAGAGGTGCGCGTTGGCGGGAGAGTGTAGCGGATCGCAGTCTGCTACCGGACAGTCCACCCCAGCGCCAGAGACGAGCCACACGGAGTTCAGCCAGGCGTGGTACGGCCCCTCCGTGTACCCCTCGGGCACCCTGGCCAGCAGGGCGCGCAGGTCGGTGAGTAGGTCAGCGGGCATCGGTATCCTCCTCCGCTCCCAGCACGGCAGCGGTATCCTGTGGTGGCTCCAGGCCCGTCAGCGCCACCAGGAGGCGCGAGAGGGACTGGCGGGCGTCTTGGTTCGTCGTGGCCTGCCGCTCGCGCATGAGGGCGCAGATGGCGTCTTGGCGCGCGGACTCGTAGCCGTGGCGGTAGTCGCGGGTCATCTCGCACACCCGCGCCCTGTCACGCCCAGGTGGACGTAGCCCAGGCCCACAGCGTCCAGCGCGTCGTGGCCCAGGCCCTGGGCCCAGTCCGGCAGCAGGGACGGCGGGCGCTGCAACCTGGCGACCATCACGGCCTTGGGGACGTGCCCCTTCCAGTCGTGGGGGGTGTACTCGGTGCACGGCCCCACCAGGGCCGTCAGGGCCTCGTACACGGCCAGCAGGCTGTCCAGGGCCCTGTCCTTGGCTCCGTGCCCCCGGTACTTCTCTGGGAGCTCCACGACCCACGTGTGGGGCGCAGGGCCGCCCACCAGACCCTCGAGCTGGATGAGCTTGGCCATGCGCTCGGCTGAGCATGGGGGGCCCATGCGCACCGTGGCGGCGTGGACGAGCTCGAGCCCGCTGAACACGGCCACCCCGGCCTTGCGCTTGCCGAGGTCCACGGCGGTGGTGTAGCTCATGGGAGCACCGCCACGACCCCAGGCAGGTCCACTTCCCGCAGCGCGCGGTACAGCGTGGCCACGGACACCCCGGCCGACTCGGCCATGGCGCGGCGGTTGCCGCGGTGCAGCTTGGCCAGGCCGCGGAGGTAGTCCCGGGCGCGGGTGGTGCCCTCGTGGGCGTCCACGATCTGCAGGGCCTTGAGGTAGGACAGCGCGGGGCGGGGGGTGCGTTTGGTACGGGGGGTCATGGCGTCTCCGTCGGTTTGGCCACCGTGGCCTCGATCGCTTCCAGCGCCAGCCACACGGGGCGGGGGTGGGGTGCGCGGCCGAGGTACGCCCGCAGGACCCTGCAGGCCTCCGCGGGGTCTGTGATGGGAGGGTGCTGGGGGATCGTCGGTTTCTTGGGCGGGGCCATGGTCGGGACGTCCACCCGAGGCAGAGGATCGCGCAGGGCCTCGATCCCTTCGGCCGTGGGGACGATCGTCCTAAAGCCGTGGATCAGCCCCGCCGAGAACATCTTGTGCAGCCTGGTGCGCACCGCGTTGGGGTCGCACCCGGGCACGTCCTCGGGGAGCAGCGGGCTGGTGCCGTCTTCCACGGCCAGGTAGCCCTGCAGCAAGATCCACCAGGACAGCGACCCGTGGCGGACTTGGGGCGCGCGCTTTTTCTCGGCGGGCTTGCGGTCGTGGCTGCCGTGGCATGTCATGGGCACCCCCACAGGGCCAAGCCCGCGATCGCGCCCACGAACCAGAGCACCGCGACCGTGGTCAAGGCGCGGGTCAGGGTGGTGTGCTGGCTGTCGGTCAGGTGCCAGGACATGGCTATGCCCCCAGACGAAGAAGCAGTTCCGCGATCTTCATGGTGTCTTTCGCGCTGATATCACCCTCGAGGTACTTCAGCGCAAGGGGCAGCAGCGGGCCAACCGTCTCGAACACCATGCTCTCATAAGCCTCGCGGGCCAAGTGTTTGTCATGCCCCCTGTTCCAGGAAACCCTCACCCGAGCTTCTCGCGCAGATTCTACGGCTGTACGAAGGTCTTGCGGCGGTGTGCTCATGTCGTTGTCTCCTTCTCGGTTTTCGGTTCAGGCTCCCACACCAGCAGCTCGCCCCCCACCACGCCGTCCTTCCAGACCGGCTTGGCGGACTTGTACCACCGCCGCATCAGCGCGGGCTCGGCTTCGTGCGGGACGTCGGGCGTGTACTGCTCGGCGGTGAGGACCATGATCTCGGCCATGCGCTTGACAGCTGCGCTGGCCGCCCCCGGCACCACGTCGGGGACCTCGATCAAGATCTCATCGTGCAGCAGCAGCCAGGGCCGGGAGCCGTGCAGGGCGCTGTCCTGGGGGCCGTCGCCGCCCTCCCACACCGCGGGGGGTGGGACGTCGGGGCCACGGCCCGGACAGGTGACCGCGTCGTAGGCCACGCCCGTGTAGCACTCCCGGGTGACGCGCCAGTGGCTGGCCTTGGCGAAGTCCGCCACGATGCCCTGGAAGTAGGTGTTCGCCCCAGCTGTGTAGTTGCAGCCTCCGCGGGCGCGGTTGCTGCAGCATTGCACCGCGGTGAAGCTGCCTGTCTGGGCCATGCGCCCGATCTCGTCCAGGTACTGCCGCACCTCAGGCCAGGTCCGGAACCAGGCCGTCTTGATCTCCTCGGCGTGCCTCACGGCGTCTTCATAGGTGCCGTCACGGGAGAGGTCCAGGCCCTGGGCCGCACACCAGCGCACAAAGGTCTCGGTGCCCAGGCCGCCCGGGTACCCGAAGTTACCGCATTGGTGGGCGACGATCGGAGCTCTGGAGGGTCCTCGCACGATGACACAGCCCGACGTGGTGGTCAGGCAGTAGACCTGCTGAGGCTCCACAGCATCGCAGGCGAGATTCTCTCCGCGGGTATAGGCGTGTTTGCGCATTCCCAGGGTGTGCAGGTCCTTGTGCTTGGGGTCCTCGTCGGCCTGCACCGCCAGCACCGCGGCCTTCTTGCCTGTGATAGCCGCGAGGGCCTGCAGCACATCGATGTTCTTTTTCACGGTGCTGCTGTAGTGGTACCCCGTGCCATTGTGCGCTTGGCCGTCCCAGAACCGCGCTTCTTCGAGCACAACGCGGCGGTACTGGGCCTCGAGGTGCAGCCATGCCCATGGCAGGGTCTTGTTCTCGTCGAGCAGCCTGCGGACGAGCAGCGCCCCCGAACCCTTCCAGCGAAACTCTTGCGCCCCTTGCGTTGTGATCCGCTCTCTGACTTCGTGGGATCGCCCAGCAGCGCGAAACAGCCCGCGCAGCCTGGAGATCTTTCGCGGCCTGGAAAACCCGAAGCGCACGCAGTCGGAGCCCTGGTAGGACCCATCCGCTTGCACAGCCACGGCGAGGCGCAACAGTGCTTCGAACAGGGGGTCTGTGCCGTAGGCCGCGAGGTCTGTGTCTTCCTCGAGCGCTGCAGAGTACCAGTACCGCGCCTTCGTGAGGCCAGCAGCCTCATAACGACCGCGGTTACCCCCGCTCGAGTACGCTGGAAAGGCATGGTCTCTGGTGCAGACGAGGTCCAAGGCCTCGTTGTGGACGCGCACCACATCGTCAGACCACCTCGTTGTGAGACGCAGCGGATGCTCCCATGTCATGCGCGGCGCGGCCTTCGACCACTTGGCAGGGGGGTGAGGCACAGCTACGAAGTCATGCCGCTGGAGCTCTTCTACTGCCACCCACCCTCGCCGCGTCAGCACCTCGGTACTGACACCGAAGCACTTGGCAGACTGTCTTGCATCAGCACGGTCGGGGTGCTCGAGCGCTTCTTCATACGAGACGTTCAGCATCTGAGCCCCGAGCTCCATGTGGGGGTCACGCCCAGCCTTGAAAGCATCGGCCAGGTAGCTCTGCCCGAACCACCACACGCAGACTTGGGCCAGCCCCCGAAGCTCGGCCCCGGACCAGTCCGCCGATCCGTACAGGTAGCCCGGACGGGCCTTGTGGCACTCCCTGTAAGGCCCTCGGCGAGGCGGGTTGTGCTGGTTGGGGTTGGACCACGCGCAGCGCCCGGACCTCTTGAGAGCCCGGGGGCGGCTGGTCATGGCCACGTCCACGCCCTGCAGCAGCTGGGGGATGTATCGCTGCAAGGTCGTGCGGTGGATCGACCCCTCGGCGTAGGCCACCAGCAGCGGGTCCCCGGAGTTTTTCAGGGTATCGGCGTCCGTCTTCACGGAGCCTTCGGGGAACCTGCCCGTGGGGGCGTTGCGGGGGGGCTTGCCGTCGTAGGCCTCGGACACGCAGTCGTACAGCTTTTTCATGTCCCGGGACCCGTTGGCGCGCAGGAACCCTGCCTTGCGCCCGGACTCCTCGGCCTCGGCCACGGCGCGTTCGGTCTCCTCGGTGAAGGTCTCCACCATGGCGCCGTCGGTGCGCACGCCCCAGATCGCGTCCAGGTGCAGGGCGAACGCCGCGGCGGTCTGCTGGTACTCGTCGGTGACGTGGCCCTGTTCGTCCACGAGCACCCCGCCGCCGTCGTGCTGCTGGGCAACGCTCTGGGCCACGGCCACACGCAGCGCCCAGGTGGCGTCGTCGGTGGCGTAGTCGCGTGCCTCCGGAGGCCACTCCGTGAGGGGTACGCCGTCCAGCTCGTGGTAGCGCAGGCGCCAGGGGTCCTTTTCACCGCCGTCTGCGGCTGGTGTGGCCTTCTTGTCGCCGCTGATATCCACGCCGAAGTAGTTCAGCACCAGGGTCGCGAGGTCGAAACGCGCTGGCTTGCCGATCCGATGGTCGAATTCGTAGCGGTCCTGCGCGATCGCCAGCAGCTGCTCCCTGATCATGGTGTCGTAGATCGTGGCGCAGGGCGTGGTGGGGTCGAACAGGTCGAAGACGTTGTACCCGAGCGGGGCGCCGGTGGCGTCCAGCCCGTGCAGCAGGTCCACCTCGAGCTCATCCCAAGCCAGCCGGCAGATCACGGCCACGTCGAACGCGGCGCTCCTGGACCGGCGAGCGGGCCTCGAGCAGTGCCTGGCCTACTTCGCCGACCCCGCCGTCTGCCCCCGCCACCACCACGGAGTCAGGGGTCAGGCCCGGCGGTCTCGGGGGCGCGCCTTGGCCGGCGAACGTAGCACACACAGCCCGGGGGGCCAACAACCCCGGCCTGATCAGCCAGGTCTCGGTGTCGAAGCCGACACGGTGCTTGTCGGGGGCGAAGAAGCTCATGGGGACGCCTCGAGTGCCCCGGGGGGCGGTGTGGTGGTGCGTCGAGGGGGTGGGCGAGGGCAGCAGGCGGGCCGCCCTCGCCCGGGTTGTAGCGGAGTCAGGCGGGCTGCCTCCTCCACTATCACCTGGGGGTGTCAGCCCGTTAGCCCAGGGGGATCTCGTCGGCGGCGGGCGCGGGGGCGTTCAGCAGCGCCATCTCCCCGTCCGTGGGCTGGGACCAGGTCACGACGGTGAACACGCCCCCGCTGCGGGTGGGCTTGTCCACGGCGTGGATCTTCATGGGCAGGCCCGCGGAGTCCTTGCCGTCGTTCTCGAAGGCAGTCTTGACCATCTTGCTGGTGACTTCGCTGATCTCGACGCCGATCACCGCGGCCACATAGGCCTTGATGTCGCTCATGACCGAGTCCACGTACTCGCCCTTGAGGGTCTTGATCCAGCTCAGCTGCTCGCCCTTGCGGTTGCTGGCCTTGCTCTTGCCGTCGGCTTCGACACCTTGGCCTCGACCACGAAGGTCTCGGGGTTGCCGGGCTTGTTGGACTTGAACTGGCGGTTCGCCAGCAGCGTGACCAGGTAGTCGCCCGGGGTGATGAAGGCTCCGCTGCCGCGGGGGGCCGCTGATCCGGCAATGTCTTCGTAGATACCCATGGGGGTTTGTCCTTTTGTTCTCGTTCGGGTTCGCTTCGCATTGTGTGGTGACTATCACCACCGATTGAAAGTTAGCAGCCCTGCGAGGGGGTGTCAAGGTCTTCGGGCAACGAATCCACCAGCGCGATCCGCATCCCGATCCAGCGCATCACGTTCACGGCCATGGAGTTGCCCAGGGCCTTGTAGCGGTGGCCGCTCGGGCACTCGTCCGCGGGCTTGCCGTTCCAGGGGATGGCGGTGTAGTCGTCGGGGAAGCCTTGGAGGCGCTCGCACTCGCGCTCAGTTAGACGTCTGACCTTCATGTGCTGCTGTACGGCCTGCCCGCCGCCCCGAGACGGTGTTGTCGTGTCGAGAGTGCCCGCGACATCGCCACCGAGCAAGGTGTTTTGGAGGTCTACGGACTGCGACATCGCCACCGAGCAAGGTGTTTTGGAGGTCTACGGACTGCGCCACCGCCACCGACGCGCACCCGGTCTTGTTCCCGCCCGAGAGGCACGGGCTGCGGGTCGAGGATGAGATCGGGTCCTGGGTGGCGTGGAAGGCGATGGCAGGTGGAGCCCCGCTGTTCATGTGGCTCCCGTGGTGGCCAGCAGCGCGCAGGGTCGGGCTCAACCCCTCGACAGCGTCCGCGCCGTAGTCCTTGCTCGAGAAGGCGATGTAGTGCCCTGCGTCAACCTCTGGCGCGCCCATTGCATAGGGGCCTTTCGCAGTAAGGGCGCCTACTCGTCCCTCTTTGCCGCCGTCAGGAGCGCTTGTCTCAACGCCTCGGGCAACGCCCTGCCCCGCTTCTCGGCGCGGCGGAGAATCCCCGAACACGCCCTCGGGCTCAAATAGTACCGCTGCGGCACGGCTCGCGAGTCCTCCAGAATGTCCGACAAGGAACACACGGCGCCGTCGCTGTGGGACGGCACGAGGGTGGCCGTCCACTCGCACGTATTGAGCGTCCAGGACCCGGTAGGCCCACCCATACCCGAGGTCTTCCAGCGCCCCGAGGATGGAGCCAAACGCCCGTCCTCCGTCCGCTGACAGGGCACCGACGACGTTCTCCCATACGACCCACCGCGGTTCGAGTGCGCCGACCAGCTGGACAAAGGCCAGCGCAAGGTTTCCTCGAGGGTCGGCCAGCCCGCCTCGGAGGCCTGCAACGCTGAAAGACTGGCAGGGGGTGCCTCCGACGACAAGATCGACCCGCCGACCGTTGTCGTGGTCTCGCCGAACAAGGTGGCTTGGGTCGAGCAGCTGCGTGAAGTCGCCATGGTTCGGAACCTCTGGGTAGTGGTGGGCGAGCACGGCCGCTGGGAACGGATCGATCTCGCAGAACGCCATGGGCTCCCACCCGAGCGGCTCCCAGGCCACGGTCGCGGCCTCGATGCCGGAACAGACACTCAGGTATCGCATGGTGTCTCCTGGGCTGCCCACAGACACCTCGGCGGGGCCACCGATCCCCGGACGTACAGCCGCTTCAGCGACGCCTTCAAGGCCCCGGGGGCCTCGGCCTCGTCGTAGCGTAAAATACGGGCCAGGGCTTTTCTCGTCTGGGGCCCGTGTTCCACCAGCGCCTGGATCACTCTCGCGTCCAGGGCCGTGTCCAGCACCCCGATCTGGGTGGCGCGGGGGTGGTCGTAGAGCCTGTACCGTCTGGGCAGCAGATCCCCGCGCCGGGTCAGGGCGTAGATGTCCGCCGCGGTCGCGCCCAGCTCCGCGGCCAGGGCCTCGGGGGTCAGCTCCCCGGGCTCGGCGCGCACGGCTTCGAGGATGCTGTCACGCATCGGGGGCCCTGGTGACCAGCATCTCGATCGCCTTGACCTTTGCCTGGGCCTCGGTGTCGCCAGCGAGAGCCGCGGCCTGCAAGCTGGGCAGCACGCCCATGAGAGCACCCTCGAGCACGCCGCTGCGTCGATCCTTTTTGGATACCTCGCGGCGCAGGCGCCCACAGCGGGCTTCGGCCTTCATCCTGTGCTTGTTCAGGTGCTGCACCTCGTCCGCCAAGTGCTCCACCTGGATCTCGGCCTGCAGCAGCGTCGTGAGCAGGTAGGCCTGGTCCTGCAGGTCGAGGGGGTCGCCCTCCATGGCCTTGCGCTCGATGTCCGCGCGGCGGGTGGTCTTGGTGGGGGTCATGGGGACACCAGCTCGGCGTGCGCGCGGGCCAGGGCGAGGCGGTCGGCTGCGGTGGTCTGGTTGGTGCGGACTCTGCAGGTGAACTCCCTCCAAGGGAGAGCATGGTCCATCTTGACGCGGCTGCCGGCCTTGCGCATGACAGGGATCGGATCGACCAACAGCCCCATGACGTGCCCCGTCTTCATGCCCATGGCGTACGCTTGTTGCCAGAGCTGCCGCAGCGCGTACCCGAAGCCCTGGGGGTCGTCGAGGTCGATACTGCACTGGTCCGCCGTGGCGTACGTTGTTCCCGTGCTGCAGGTGAGTAGCCAGGTGCGCTTGTCTGATCTCCGCTCCATCGCCACCCACTTGTATCCGCCTTGGCGTACGGGCACGCCCCAAGCAAGCGGGATCGATGGGATGATGTCGAGCCATGTTTCGGCCTTCATGGTGTTCTCCGGGGTGTCGATGTCTTTTCGCATGTCGGCTCCAGGGTCAGGGTCTTCACTCGGGCGGGCACGGGTTCGCCGTAGCGTTCCATCTGGCGCTCGCACTGGCGGGCCGCGGCGGCGCGGCTGCTGTGCCGTCCGCCGAAGCTGTGGAAGGTGCCCTCGAGAAGCTCGCCGGCTTCCCAGGCTTTGTATTGGTAGAGGACTCCGTAGGTGCGTTTGGTCATCAGGACACCACCTCGGCCAGCGCGCGGGCCAGTTCCAGGCGGTCGGCGTCGGTGGTCTGGCCGCACCAGTGGCGCAGAGCCAGCGTGCCACCCACAGACGGCCCCTCGCCGCCGGTCATACCACGGGCCTGGTGCAGCCACCGCAGCGCGTACCCGAAGCCCTGGGGGTCGTCGAGGTCTACGCGGAGTCCTTCGCAGTCCACGAAGCCGCCGAGCACCAGCACGCGGGAGACGCAGGTCTCGTCTTCGGTGGTGACGGATCGGGCTGCGTCGATCCCGCAGTCGAGAACTCCGAGCATGATGATCGGGACGTTCTTGGCCAGGGGGATGGCGGGGATGATGTCGAGCCAGGTGGCGGTCTTGATGGTCATGGTCTCGTTCTCCGTGGTGGTTTCTGTCTGCCCCTTCTTAATAGCACGCTAAACCCATTATGCAAACCCTAAATAGGCCCCTATTTCACTTTTTCCTTAAAACAGCCATCTCCACCGAGTCCCAGGCCGCGTACAGCAGCTTCTGGGCCTGCTTCGTGGTCTGCTGGATGTACTCGGCGTCTTTCTTGGCCTTGTCCATGCGCCCCCCGTCGTTGAACACCTCGATCGTCACCATGTCCGCCTCCGGGCGCACGCGCCCCGAGGCGTCCAGGCCCGGGGGGCGGTGCGACCGGCCGATGAGCTGCTCACAGACCAGCCCCGAAGCCGGGGGCTCGAGCCACGCCTGGGTGTCCCAGGCCTGTAGGTTCTTGCCCTTGCCGTGCACGGCCAAGGATATGCAGGGGTAGTGGTCGGACTCGGGCGGGGTGTCGCTCCCGGCACCGTACACGTTGAAGCCGTAGGCCGCCAGCCGGCGCTCCACGGCCTGACTGCGGTAGACGATCAGCGCCCGGGGGTACAGGTCCAGCACCCGGAGCACCGCCCGGCGCAATGGCTCGTCGTCGATCCAGGTCTCCACGGGCTCGGGGCCCTGGTAGCGCAGCTTGAGCGGCTTCCAGGTCTGCCACGTCGCGCAGGCCGACGCCTGGAGCCTTCCCGCGTCCGCTGCGCGCTCGAGCAGCGCCATGCTGTCCATGCCCCGCCTGGCCCCGTGAGACAGGTAGGACGCCACCGTGGTGTTCCACGCGGCCCGTGCCTGCACCCAGGCCTCGCGCACGTCCTCGGGGGTCTCGTCGGGCCACACGGGCACGTAGTAGAACCCCAGGCCCAGGTTCGCCAGGCCCAGGGCGCGCTCTGATCCTTCCGAGACGTCCCTGCCGTCCGGGGTGCGCCACTCCCAGGCCAGGGCGTTGGTGGCGGTCTGCAACGCCTTGGAGCCCGGCACCGTGACCGTGCGCACCACCAGGGGCGTGCCCACGGACCCGGCCTCGGTGGCGATGACGCCCGGGGTGCTGCGGAGGCGCTTCTGGAAGGCGACCCGTGGGTTTTCCTCATGGGCCCACTCGAGCAGCCCCCGGAGCTTGAGCTTGTCTTCGTAGCTGGGCTCCCCGTCCACGGAGATCACTGCGTCCCAGGCGATCAACACGCCGTCGTGAAGCGGGCACGGGCTGCCGCCCCGGAGCGCGAGCTCCAGCAGGTGGGCCATCTCGTACAGTGCCTTGCCCGTGAGCGTGCCCGAAAGCACCACCCAGCGCGTGTTGGGGTTGTTTCTGGCGTACCGCAGCACGCGCCGGGTGCGGGCGCTGCTTCGGTGCCTGATCAGGTGGGCCTCGTCCAGCACCACCAGGTCCGGGGCCAGGTCCTCGAGCAGGTCGCTGCCCGAGGTGGCCGACAGGGAGCTGTAGGGCACCACCCGGGTAGCCGGGTGGAAGGCGTAGTGCCGTGACCACTCGACGCGATCCCGGTGGAACTGGGGCGCCAAGTCGGGGGAGGTCATCACCAC
>FLOH01001320.1_pt1 | contig 39334 bp, 35 predicted proteins | sample 756751 | NCBI WGS metagenome assembly FLOH01 (sample SAMEA4026879, study PRJEB14308) | marine metagenome | biome: coastal water; material: water | depth 74 m
GGATGATGTGCTGAATGGCAAGTACTGCGGGATGTGTCATGGCAAGGTGGCGTTCAGTCCGATGCTGTGTGAACGGTGCCACAGTGTGCCGAAGCAGTCGCCGGTGAAAATAGCTGAATAAAGATGGGGTGCGCCGATGCGCACCCCGTTCTGTCTAGTCCAGATAGGAGCAGCAATAATCCGTCAGGGTGCTGACCTTCAGTTTAAAGCGTGAAGCCGCCGGGACTTCAAACGATTCGCCGCCGCTAATCGGCTGCCATTCGCTGTTGCCCGGCAGCAGCACCTGCAGTTCACCGGCCATGATCTGCATAATCTCCTTTTGCTCGGTGCCGAATTCGTACTCGCCGGGAGCCATCAGCCCGAGGGTTTTTTTAGTGCCATCGGCAAATAGTACGGTACGGCTGCTGACCTTGCCGTCGAAGTAAATATTAGCCTGCTTGATAATGCTTACGTTTTCAAATGTTGACATGCGACTATCCGTTATTGGTTAAGTGAACTTTAGCTTTCATCACCGATCCACTCGAGCTTATACAGGTCTCTTCTGCGATCCAGGTAATTTCTCACCGAGCCTTCATTCTGCAGCGTCTGCAGCTTGTCCAGATCGACATCGACAATCAGCGTCATCTCGGTGTTGGGAGTGGTTTCCGCCATGATCGCATCGTGCGGAAAGGCGAAATCTGATGGTGAAAAGACCGCCGACTGACCGTACTGTATATCCATACTGTCTACCTTTGGCAGGTTGCCGGTACTGCCTGCAATCGCGACATAGCATTCATTTTCGATTGCTCTAGCCTGTGCGCAGCGGCGTACCCGCAGGTAACCGTTTTTGGTGTCGGTCCAGAACGGTACAAACAGGATTTGCATGTCTTTTTCGGCCAGTAAACGTCCCAGTTCCGGGAACTCTACGTCGTAGCAGATGAGTACGCCGATGCGACCGAAGTCGGTATCGAACACATTCAGGTGGTTGCCGCCTTCCATGATCCATTCTTTCTTTTCATACGGGGTCGGGTGGATTTTACGCTGGTGCTCAATAGAGCCATCACGCTTACATAGATAGGCGATGTTATACAGCTCGTTATCTTCGATCACCGGCATCGAGCCGGCTATCACATTGATGTTATAGCTAACCGCCAGTTTGGAGATTTCATCCAGGATCTGTTCGCTGAACTGAGCCAGATAACGTACCGCATCGACCGCTGTTTTATGTTTATCCAGTCCCATCAATGGGCCGTTAAAAAACTCGGGGAAAAGGGCGACATCGCACTTGTAGTCGGACAGCGCATTAATAAAGTATTCGACCTGTTGTATAAAGTCTGCGACGCTTTTCATTTCACGCATCTCCCATTGCACACAACCGATACGTGCGATGGTTTTTTTGGCACCGAACAACTTGGATTTTTTCGGTTCGTAGTAAATATTGGTCCACTCAAGCAGGGTAGCAAAGCCCTCCGATTCCTTGTCTTCGGGCAGGTAACCCTTGAGCACACGCTTCACTTCAAAATCATTCGCCAGCTGAAAACTGAGGACCGGATCGTACAGTTCTTTACGGCGTACCGCCTCGATAAACTTCTGCGGGGTCAGCGTATCTTTATGCTGGCGGTAGTTCGGAATGCGCCCGCCCGCAATAATGGCGCGTAAATTGAGGCTTTGACAGAGTTCCTTACGCGCTTCATACAGGCGTTTACCGAGTCGCATATTGCGGAATTCGGGGTCGACAAACACATCGACGCCATACAGTACATCGCCCTTGGGATCATGCGTGGTCAGGTACACATCACCGGTCACTTCGTTGTAGGTATGGTGATCGCCAAACTTGGCATAATCGATGATCACCGCCAGCGCGACTGCGATGGGTTTTCCATTGTCATCGATACAGATTTGACCTTCCGGAAATATTTTCAACATGGAATTGAATTTCTTGCGGGGCATGGCACCGCCCATACGGTCATACACCCGATCCATGATGTTTTTGATAGCGTCGTAATCCTCAGGCTTGAGGTTACGCATCTTTAGTTTGACATCAGGATTGGTTAGCGAGTTGTCATCGTTAATATTCATATAAATCCATGTTTGAGTTTTTAAAAAGTGTTGTTGCAGTTATTAGGCAGTATATAGAAAGACCGGCTCAGCACTGATCGTGCAGGGGCAGGGTTTTAGCCCTGTTGCTGCCAGTCGATTGAACAGCAGACGTTTCAACGCTAACGTCAAGGATGCCTGCTAATCAAGGTTTTTGAGTAACTGTAATAGCCTATCATGTTAGCAGACGATAACAAGCCGCGGCTCTGCAAGTATGGTTTCGCAGGCTGCAGACAGATCATTGACGGCCTCACTTTTCAGGCACCATCGATGCCGGCTTCACGGGCAAGCTGACGCTGCTGACGTGACATGATGATTCCCGCGATCAATACCGCGATACTGACCAGACTAATAATGATGCTGGCCAGCGCATTGATCTGTGGACTGACACCCATTCGCACACTCGAATAGACCACCATCGGTAGCGTGGTCGAGCCAGGTCCGGAGACAAAGCTGGCAATCACCAGATCGTCCAGCGAGAGGGTAAACGCGAGCAGCCAGCCCGCCACCAGAGACGGAGCAATGATGGGCAGCGTAATCGCGAAAAATACCTTCAGCGGGCGCGCACCCAGATCCAGCGCGGCCTCTTCCAGTGAGCTATCCATATGCGCCAGCCGGCTTTGTACAATCACCGCAACGTAGGCCATCGAAAACGTGACATGTGCCAGCAGGATGGTGGTCTGTCCACGACCTGCGGGCCAGCCAAATATTTTTTCCATCGCCACAAACAGCAGCAATAACGACAGCCCAACGATGATCTCCGGCATCACCAGTGGTGCGGCCACCATCACCGACAGGCTGGCATGTCCGCGTGTGTTTTTCAGGCGCACCAGCGCGAGTGCGGCCAGAGTGCCGAGGATCACTGCCAGGAAGGCATTCATCGACGCAATCTTGACACTCAGCCAGGCCGCATTCAGCAGGCCGCTGTTATGCAACAGTTCGCCATACCATTTGGTGCTAAAGCCGCTCCAGACCGTGACCAGACGCGATTCATTAAACGAATAGACCATCAGGCTGATGATCGGGCCATACAGGAAGGCATAGCCAAAACAGAGCCAGGTCATTAGCAGTGGAAAGCGTTGTTTCATTCCGACTCCTGCGCCGCACGCGATTCGTAATGACGCATCACTAAAAACGGCACGATCAATACCACCAGAAGCACCGCGGCCAGAGCGGATGCCAGCGGCCAGTCCTTGTTACTGAAAAACTCCAGCCATAACAGTTTACCGATCATCAGGGTACTGGGGCCGCCGAGTAAATCGGGGATCACAAACTCACCCATCACCGGTATAAACACCAGCATCGAACCAGCGATCAGCCCCGGCATGGATAGCGGCAGGGTAACGCTCATAAACTGTTTCCAGGGACGGCAGCCAAGGTCGGCGGCAGCTTCCAGTAGTATTGGATCGAGTCGTACCAGCGTTGCATACAGGGGCAGAATCAGAAACGGTAGATAGCTATAAACGATACCGATATAGATGGCAGTCGGGGTGTACAGGATTTCGAGTGGCTGATCGATCACGCCGATACCCATCAGGAGCTGATTCAACAGGCCATTATTCTTGAGTATGCCAACCCAGGCATACACACGGATCAGAAACGAAGTCCAGAACGGCAGGATGATCAGCATCAGCAGGGGCAGGCGATAGTTATCCGGGGCTTTGGCAATCGCGTAGGCCATCGGATAACCGATTAGTACGCACAGCAGGGTCGATATCGCCGCAACCTTTAGCGAACTGAGCAGCGCATCGACATACAGTGAGTCTTCCAGTAACAGCAGATAGGTATAGAAATTAATCTTGATCGTGACCAGGCCGTCATCCACGTCACGAATCCAGTCCAGATAGGGGGGCTGTGCCAGCTGCGGTTCGGACAGGCTGATCTTGAGTGCAAATAAAAACGGCAACACAAAAAACAGCGCCAGCCATAACCATGGGATGGCGACAATCAGGCCACGCCCGCGCTGGTAAAGCAGTTGCATCAGGCGGTTCACCGGGTCAGCACACCACAGCTTTCATAAGCCCAGCCCAGTACTACCTGCTGGCCCCAGGTGAGTGGCTGTTCGGCCAGAGCCTGTACATTCGACTGGGTAAACTTGATGCGTTTGCCGGAGGCCAGTTGCACATGGTAGATCGAGACGTCTCCAAGATAGGCGATTTCAACGATATTGCCACTCACCCGGTTGGGCTGGTCGCTATCCTGATTCGCCATTACCTGCAGCTTTTCCGGGCGCACCGCGACCGTGACTTCCATATTCATCGCCAGCGGCTGACTGTCGCGTACCATCAAATTGCTGCTGGTGTCTTCACTGTGTACCAGTACATGATCATCCTGCTGACTGATCACATGCCCCTGAAACAGGTTGATCTGGCCGATAAAGGCCGCAGCATAACGGGTCGCCGGAAACTCATACAGTCGACGCGGTGGATCGACCTGTTCGATACGCCCTTCATGCATCAACGCGATGCGTGACGACATGGTCATGGCTTCTTCCTGATCATGGGTAACGATGATAAAGGTGATGCCGAGGCGTTCCTGAATATTGACCAGTTCAAACTGGGTTTCTTCGCGTAATTTTTTATCCAGTGCGCCAAGGGGTTCATCCAGCAGCAGGATTTTCGGGTGCAGGGCCAGCGCGCGGGCCAGCGCGACACGCTGTTTCTGTCCGCCGGATAACTGGTGCGGTTTACGCCGCGCCAGCTTTTCGATCTGTACCAGCGCCAGCATTTCGTCGATGCGTTGCAGGCGTTCGGATTTCGGCAGATGCACCTGCTTCAGTCCAAAACCGATATTATCCTGTACCGACATATGCGGAAACAGTGCATAGGACTGGAACATCATATTAACCGGGCGCTCATACGGGGGTACGTCGGTGACATCCTGGCCATCGATGAAAACGCGCCCGTTGGTAGGTGTTTCAAAGCCGGCGAGAATACGCAGCAGGGTGCTTTTACCGCAGCCGGAAGCACCCAGCAGGGAAAAAAATTCACCCCGGTGAATATCCAGATTGACGTCATCGGCAGCATACACCGTACCAAACACCTTGGAAATGTTCTGGATGCGGACGATGGGTTCTTCGTCCACTGAAAGCCATGGGAACTGCTGGTCAGGATTTTGCAACGGTGATCAGTACCTCAATTAAGCAAAGAAACAGGAAATGCCCCGAGGGGCATTTAGGTTAAGCCGAAGCCGCTTATTTTCCAGTTTTTACCCGGGTCCAGGCACGCGTCATAGCGCGTGCTTCTTTTTCCGACGGTGTTTTTAAAACCAGTAGTTTATTCCGCGTTTCTTGCTGCGGGTAAATACCCGGGTCGTTACGGATCTCTTCATCCACCAGTGCTGTGGCCTTGCTGTTGGCGTTGGCATAGGACACAAAGTTGGTGACTGGGGCGATTACTTCAGGTCTTAACATATAGTTAATAAACTGGTGAGCGGCCTGGGCATTCGGTGCGTCTTTGGGGATCACCATCACATCGGTCCATACCACTGCGCCTTCTGCAGGCACTGCATAGGCAATATTAACTGCATTTTTAGCTTCGGCAGCACGGTCGCGCGCCTGCAGGATATCACCGGAATAACCATGTGCCACACAGCTGTCACCGTTGGCCAGATCGTTGATGTATTGAGAGCTGTGGAAGTAGCGGATATGTGGAAGCACGGCCGACACCACATCGGCCGCTTCGGTGATAGCTGTTTTGCTGAAGTCGTCGGTATTTTTGCCCAGGTAAGCACGTGCTGCGACGAACACTTCGGTCGGGTCATCCATCAGGCTGACTCCGCAACCCGCCAGTTTCGCGACGATGGCTGGATCAAATACCAGGCGCCAGCTATCAAGCGGCATGTCTTTGCCGAGGATGGCCTTGACCTTGTCGACGTTATAGCCGATGCCGGTAGTGCCCCACATATACGGCACCAGATACTGATTGCCACTATCGATATCCGCCAAAGAGGTGTAGATGACCGGGTCAATATTAGCCAGATTGGTAAGCATTGCCTTATTCAATGGCTGGTAGATAGTGGCCTTGATATGGCGGTCAGCAAACGGACGTGCGGTTGGAAACACCAGATCATAACCGCTACTGCCGGCAAACAGTTTTGCCTCCAGTACTTCATTCGAGTCATACACGTCATAGGTCACCTTGATTCCGGATTCCGCTTCAAAATTAGCAACTGTGTCTTGCGCGATATAGTCGGACCAGTTATAGATATGTAACTCCGAGTTTGCCGCTGACGCAGACAGGGATGTTGCCGATAAAGTGGCGCACAACAGATGAATTGAGATGTATTGTTTTTTCATGAAAATTAATTACCCATAAAAAAAGGCTGAAATAGCCGGTTATGCCAGGTTGATGAAAGCGTGTTAAATCCAGCGTGCGGTGTTTGCCTGCAGATAAATAATCAGACAGTGAGCGAATATTAAGTGCTCTAGACACTGAAATAATCGGCCTGTCCGAGAGTAAGTAAAACACAGCTGGAAAGCCACTGTGCGCTGGTTCGGATTCTCACTTTGCAGTTATTTTTTGATAAATGCAACCGTCTACTGAAGTTGCTGGGGAATTTTTTTATGCGCTACCGAAGTGCACCAGAATATAGCGTTTAAACTGAATTCAGAGCTGCCACCTGTTCAATTATGAATTACAATCGGTTTCTTTTTTTAGCCTTAAATAATGACTGCAAACACGACCCTGATTATTGCGCTTGCCCAGATAAACCCGGTAGTCGGGGATGTGGCTGGTAATGCGCAGAAAATTCTGTCCTGGTCGGCAAAAGCCTTGCAGGAGTCAGCAGCCGATATCGTGGTTTTTCCAGAGTTGGCTCTGACCGGCTATCCACCGGAGGATCTGCTTTTTCGCCAGCAGTTTATTCAGCAGGTCGAATCTGCGATAGAAACGATCCGGCTCGAAAACCCGGGGCTATGCATCCTGTTCGGAGCACCCATGCGTGAGCAGGATGGGCTGTATAACTGTGCTGTTTACTGTCAGCCACAGCAGTCGGCTCGCTATTATGCCAAACAGGCGTTACCTAACTACGGCGTGTTCGATGAGCAGCGTTACTTTCGAGCGGGGCATCGACCCTGCGTGATCGAGTTGAAGGGGCTCAGACTGGGGCTGACCGTGTGTGAGGATATCTGGTTTTCTCAACCGGCAGCGCTAGCGGTGCAGGCTGGCGCCCAGCTGATTCTAAATATCAATGCATCTCCTTTTCATGCCAGTAAGACAAAGGATCGTGTTGAGCAGGTGAAGCAGCGGGTAATTGAAAATAAGGTGCCAGTGTGCTACGTAAACATGATCGGCGGGCAGGATGAACTGGTTTTTGACGGGCATAGTTTTGTACTCGATGCAGAGCAGAATATGGTTCTCGAGGCAGCTGGATTTGAAGAGTGTCTAAGCACGCTCGAAGTCGATAGTCTGGGCAGGATTGTGGCCAGTTCAGCGCGGGTCGCCGAAACCCCTGATCTACAGCAGCTCTACACGGCACTGGTACTGGCAACCCGCGATTACGTGCTCAAGAATGGTTTCAGCAAGGTTATCCTCGGCTTGTCCGGTGGCATCGACTCGGCGCTGGTACTGGCGATTGCAGTGGATGCGCTCGGCGCAGACGCAGTTCAGGCGATCATGATGCCGTATCACTATACCGCCGAAATGAGCAAAACCGATGCCGCTGAACAGGCTCACCTGCTCGGTGTGGCCTACTCAGAGATTGCGATCAGTGAACCGGTGCAGGCCTTTCTGCATATTCTGCAGGATGAGTTTTCCGGGCTGGGTAAGGATGTTACTGAAGAAAATCTGCAGGCGCGTAGCCGTGGCGTTGTGCTGATGGCAATCTCCAATAAAAAAGGGGCCATGCTGCTGACCACCGGTAACAAGAGTGAAATGTCGGTCGGCTACGCGACTCTGTATGGTGATATGGCCGGCGGATTTGCACCGCTTAAGGATGTTTCCAAGTTGAGGGTGTATGCACTGGCGAATTACCGTAACTCGATCAGTGCGGCGATTCCGCAGCGGGTGATTGATCGACCACCATCGGCGGAGCTGGCGCCCGATCAGAAGGATCAGGACTCATTGCCAGCGTATGAAATTCTTGATCCGATTCTGCAGCTATACATCGAACAGGACAGGTCGATCGCCGATATTATCGAGATGGGGTTTGATGCAGAAGTGGTAAAGCGTGTGGCCTGGCTGGTCGACATCAACGAATACAAGCGTCGGCAGTCGCCACCAGGTATCAGGGTGACGCAAAAAGCGTTCGGCAAGGAGCGGCGTTATCCGATTACTTCCCGCTTCAAGCGTAGTTAATCTAACTTATAAAGCGTCTTCCGTAGCCGTAGCTTTGGGTACAGCAGCGGCGGCACCGAAGTTATGCAGTAGAATTCTCTGCGTATCAGCGGCCAGATCATCCAGTTTCAGATTCTGATAAGACTCCATCTGTATTTCCAGCGCGCGTTTGATGGACGTGCTGCCCTGATAAACGTCGAGTATGCTCTGGGCTCGGTTGGCCGCAGCGATCCAGGCTTTTTTAGCCAGATAAAATTCGGCAACCTTGAGCTCGGTTCTGGCCAGCTGGTTGCGTAGAAAAACCATGCGTTGAATCGCGTCTTTACTGTAGGGGCTATCCGGGTAGCGATTGACCAGTATGGTAAAGTCATTGTAGGACTTCTGCATGATGGATTCGTCGTAATCTGCCAGATCGCGCGCGTAAAGTTTATCGATGATACTATCGCGCAGGCCGAAATTAATCAGACCTTTCATATAATAGGCGTAATCAACCGATGGGTGACGCGGATTCAGCTTGATAAAGCGATCCGCCGCGGCCATCGCCGATTCCGGTTCTTCATAAAGGTAGTAGGCATAGATGACATCCATTTGTGCCTGTGTCGCATGCTCGCCGAAAGGAAAGCGCGATTCTAGCGATTCGTAAAACTCAATCGCCTGGGTATAGTCTCCAGATTCCATGCGGCCTTTTGCCTTGACATAAATCTCGGCGGCAGAAAGTCCTGCCAGCGGATCGAGTTTTTCGCCAGAGCAGCCAAACATGAACAGTAATGCTAGAATGAGCGCTGTTTTTTTCACTAAATTTGTCATGATGTTCATCTTAAAATCAGTTCACCAGTATATCAGTCTATGAAATTAATTCAGCAGCAGTTTATTATCGACGACCATACCAGTGGCATGCGTCTGGACCAGGCTATCTGTGCCTATCTACCGGATTACTCCCGTAGCAAGATTCAGGACTGGATCCGGCAGGGGTTTATACTGCATAACGACGTGATACCGAAACCGAAACTGAAGGTTTATATTGGGGATGTATTGCAGCTCGATATACCGCCGACCACAGTCATCTATGACCCACCGCAGAAAATTCGGTTCGATATTATCTATCAGGATGAGCATATTTTTGTAATCAATAAGCCGGCCGGCCTGGTGGTGCACCCGGCAGCGGGGCATGATTCGGGAACCCTGCTAAATGGACTGCTGTTTCTGGATCCGGCACTCGAGCAGTTGCCACGCGCTGGCATCGTGCACCGGCTGGATAAGGAGACCAGCGGGGTGATGATGGTAGCGCGTACCCTGACCGCACATGCGGCTCTGGTTGAAGCCCTGCAGGCGCGTGATATTAAACGTGAATACCTGGCAGTTGCGCAGGGTGTGATTACCGCCGGACGCACCATCGAGGAACCGATTACGCGTCATCCGGTCGATCGTAAACGGATGTCGGTACAGTCGCATGGCAAGCCGGCCGTTACGCATTTTAAGGTCAAACAGAAGTTCCGTGCCTATACGCTGATCGATGTACAGCTGGAAACCGGGCGTACCCACCAAATCCGGGTACACATGGCACATATCCGTCATCCACTACTGGGTGATCCGGTATATGGCGGACGGCTGGCGATACCAGCGGGTATTACTCCCGAGCTGGAGCAGTTGATCCGGCGTTTCAAACGTCAGGCGTTGCATGCAGTACGCCTCAGTTTTGCCCATCCGACGACGGGAGAAGCTCTGTCGTTCAGTGCCGACATTCCGCAGGATATGGCCCAGCTGATCGAAGGTTTACAGCGAGATGCCAGTCAAAAATAACGCATTCATTGTGCCAGACTGGAATGCTCCAGACGCTATTACGGCCGTTTGCAGTACGCGCCAGGGTGGCGTCAGTCGTGCTGGATTTGACAGCTTTAATCTGGCTACGCATGTCGAGGATGATCCAGCGCGGGTAGCACTCAACCGTCAACGCCTGCAGCAACAGCTCGGGCTATCTGCACAGCCGCAGTGGCTGGAGCAGACCCATAGCATCCGTGCGATCGATCTGGACCGGGATTCCGGCAGGGATGGTGATGCTGCTGTTACGCGCACACCGGGTCGGGTCGCGGTGGTATTAACCGCCGACTGTCTGCCGGTTTTGTTCACCAATAGCGCAGGCAGTGAAGTAGCCGCTGCCCATGCCGGCTGGCGTGGTCTGTTGAATGGGGTGCTGGAGCAGACGCTTGCAGCGATGCATTCAAAACCTGAAGCGATCATGGCGTGGCTGGGTCCGGCCATCGGGCCACAGCAGTTCGAAGTGGGCGCCGAAGTGCGTGAACAGTTTGTACAGCAGATGGCAGCTGCCGAAGCCTGTTTTGTGCAAAATCGGGCGGGTCATTATCTGGCGGATCTGTATCAGCTGGCGCGGCTGCGGCTTGAAAAACAGGGGCTTAGTCTTATCTCAGGAGGAGACTATTGTACCTACACCCAGTCCGATCTTTTTTACTCCTACCGGCGCGAAAAAGTCACCGGCAGGCAGGCCTCTTTGATCTATATCAATAAATAACCGCCAATTCTGTATTGAAAATATCTAAATCAATCTTATTTATTCGATAGTTTAAGGTAATAGCTAGTTGTCCTTATAAATGATTGAATTTAAGAGGTAATACCCATGAAAATGGAAAAACTGACGAGTAAATTTCAGGAAGCGCTGGCCGATGCACAATCGCTGGCGGTCGGCAGGGAACATCAGATTATTGAACCGGTGCATGTACTGGTGGCGATGCTGGATCAGCGTGGCGGTTCGGTACGCCCGTTATTAATGAAGGCCGGAGTGAATGTCAATGTGCTGCGCTCGCAGCTGAGTGAAATACTCGAAAAGCAGGCGAAGGTTGAGGGCACTCAGGGTGACCTGCATATCTCCAACGCGCTCGGCAAGTTGCTCAATGTTACCGACAAGCTGGCACAGGATCGGGGTGATCAGTTTATTTCCTCCGAACTGTTTGTGCTGGCCGCACTGGACGATAAAGGGGTGCTGACGGATGCCCTCAAATCGGCCGGTGGTAACAAAAAATCGATTGAGAAAACCATCGAAGAAGTGCGTGGTGGTCAGGTTGTGACCGACCCGAATGCAGAAGATCAGCGTCAGGCACTGGAGAAATATACCATCGATCTGACCGAACGAGCGGAGCAGGGCAAGCTCGATCCGGTGATCGGGCGCGATGAAGAGATTCGGCGCGCGATCCAGGTGTTACAGCGTCGCACCAAGAATAATCCGGTACTGATCGGTGAACCCGGCGTCGGTAAAACTGCCATCGCGGAAGGCCTGGCGCAGCGTATCGTGAATGGTGAAGTACCGGAGGGGATGCGCCATAAACGCCTGCTGTCACTGGATATGGGTTCGCTGATCGCGGGTGCCAAGTTCCGAGGTGAATTTGAAGAGCGCATGAAAGCAGTGCTCAGCGACCTGTCCAAGCAGGAAGGTCAGATTATCCTGTTTATCGATGAACTACATACCATGGTCGGTGCCGGCAAGGCGGAAGGCTCGATGGATGCCGGTAATATGCTGAAGCCTGCGTTGGCGCGTGGTGAACTGCATTGTATCGGTGCGACGACCCTGAATGAATACCGCCAGTACATTGAAAAGGATGCCGCGCTGGAGCGTCGCTTCCAGAAAGTGCTGGTGCTGGAACCGTCGGTGGAAGATACGGTGGCAATTCTGCGCGGCCTGAAGGAACGCTACGAAGTGCATCACGGGGTGGATATCACCGATCCAGCTATCGTCGCGGCGGCTACCCTGTCACATCGCTATATCACCGACCGCCAGTTGCCGGATAAGGCGATCGATCTGATCGATGAAGCGGCCAGCCGTATCCGGATGGAAATCGATTCCAAACCGGAAGAGATGGATCGTCTGGAGCGACGCATGATTCAGCTCAAGATCGAACGCGAAGCGCTGAAAAAGGAAAGCGATGAAGCCTCGCGTAAACGTCTCGCCATACTGCAGAAAGAAATCGACACGCTGGAACGTGAATTTTCCGATCTGGAAGAAATATGGGTTTCAGAAAAAGCCGCGTTACAGGGTAGTGCCACGATCAAGGAGGAACTGGAGCGCGCGCGACTGGACCTGGAAACCGCACAGCGTGCGGGTGATCTGGGGCGTATGTCTGAGCTGCAGTACGGTCGTATTCCAGAGCTGGTGAAACAGCTGGATATGGCCTCGAATGTCGAAATGCATGAAATGAAACTGCTTAAAAATAAGGTCGGAGAGGAAGAAATCGCCGAAGTCGTCTCGCGCTGGACCGGTATTCCGGTGTCAAAGATGCTCGAATCCGAGCGAGAAAAGTTGCTCCAGATGGAACAGCAACTGGCCAAACGGGTGGTCGGTCAGAGCGAAGCCGTGAAGGCGGTGTCGAATGCGATACGACGCTCGCGTTCCGGTCTGTCCGATCCGAGTCGTCCGAATGGTTCGTTCCTGTTTCTGGGGCCGACCGGTGTGGGTAAGACCGAGCTGACCAAGGCGTTGACCGAATTCCTGTTCGATACCGAAGATGCCATCGTGCGTATCGACATGTCCGAATTCATGGAAAAGCACAGTGTGTCGCGACTGGTTGGCGCACCTCCTGGCTACGTTGGCTATGAAGAAGGCGGTTATCTGACCGAAGCGGTCAGGCGTCGTCCTTATTCTGTGGTACTGCTGGATGAAGTGGAAAAAGCACATCCGGATGTATTCAATATCCTGTTACAGGTGCTGGATGATGGGCGCCTGACCGATGGTCAGGGACGTACCGTGGATTTTCGCAACACCGTGATCGTGATGACCTCCAACATGGGCTCGGAAGAAATCCAGAGCATGGCCGGGGAAGAAAACTATGCGGCGATGAAACAGGCGGTAATGCGTACGGTGGGCAATTATTTTCGCCCAGAGTTTATCAACCGGATCGATGAAACGGTGGTGTTCCATCCGCTCGGAAAAGACGAAATTCGAGTGATTGCGGGGATTCAGTTGCAGCACCTGGTGCAGCGTCTGGCTGAGCGTGACCTGGCCATGCAGATTTCAGAAAAGGCACTGGATGAACTGGGGCTGGTGGGGTTTGATCCGGTATATGGGGCCAGACCGTTGAAGCGCGAGATACAACAATCGATCGAGAATCCACTCGCACAGTTGATCCTGGCCGGACAGTTTATGCCGGGCGATACGATTAATATCGATATTGATCACACTGGCGAGTTTGTTTTCCAGCAGAATCGTTAATAAAGGTGTGCGTAAGATGCTATCGTGGCTATAATTCAGTCACGATAGCATTATTACTATAAAAAATATGGCGGTATTCGGATCTTTCCTTTTTGGTCGTACATTAAAGCAGTTTTTAGCCTGTAAAGATCTGGACAGTGCTAAAGGACAGGCATTAATCGAAAAAATAACCGCTGCTGCAAAGGACTCTCTGGATACGCTGCTGGCAGCGATTCCACAGACGGCCGGCCGGCACAGTGATATCCTTAAAAACATTTGTAACAACGAATTAAACCGTGATTCGGAAGATCATTTTCTGGATAACCTCGATAGCGATATCACGCACCTGCGCAATGGCACCAAAAATCTGCTGAGTAATTCTTTACAGATTAATCCCAGCAAGCTATTCAAACGCCTGCACGAAAAATCTTCATCAAAATCTGAGATTATCGACATCCTGGAGTTTCAACAGCAAAATCTGGCACCGGAACTGTATGTCAAGAATGCGCTGAAACTGGATCGGAGTTATGCCGGTAGACTGTTTGATATTGCCCAGAAAAATGCCAGCCGAACCGATATGACAGCCCTGAATATCGATTTTGGCAGTCTGGATAATCCTGATATTAAAATCATGCTGGTGCGTTTTCTGGCAGCAGTCAACTCTGCTGAAGCCGCCGCGATGTTGTGTAAATTACTCGGCGATGAATCACGAATTGTGGTGATTGAGACGCTGAAAAATCTGAAAAATATGACGGCGCCCTTTGACCCGGCACCGATTGTACGCTTCATGCCGGAAATGCGTGAAGAGGATATAGCGACGGCGTTTGAGATCCTGCAACTGAAAGCCAGCCCGCAAACCCTGCCGGCACTGAGTGTGTTAATGACCGGCAAGTCAGAGGTTTTTCGTCAACAGGCCTGTCAGATTGTGGTGGATAACATCACGCCGGAAAGTCTGGAACCGTTATTGCTGGCACTCGATAATCATGAATGGTGGGGCAAGGAGCGAGCGATCAAATGTCTGCTAAGCGATGGGGACAATAAGCTGTTCAACGCGGCTCTAAGGCTACTGAAACATGACAATGAATTTGTGCGCAGTACGGCCGATCAACTTTCGGCCAGTGTCACTTCGCAGACAGGAGATCTGGCCAGTCTGTCCAAATCTTTGTTTCATGATGACTGGCAGGTGCGCGATCGGGCGATAGAACAGATCGGTAATTCGAATAGTAAATCGGCGTTGACCCTGCTCAATCAGGTGCTGGAAAAAAAGCCGGAATCGACCATTGCCGTGTTGAAAGCGGTGGCCAATCTGGGTTTTAGCAAGGGGCTGGAAATCACCTCAAAATGCCTGCAGAAAGAAGGAAGCTGCGATCCAGCGTGAAGCGTTGTTGACGATGAGTAAGATCGTCACCCAGCGCCATGCGGATAAAGTGCGTGCCGGAATAGTTTCCATCGTGCCGAAGCTACAGGCCACCGTCAGAGACACCGCACTGGATGTGATCAATCTACTGACCAGCAATTTTAACCTGCCGGTGCTTAATCTGGATGAAGATAATCTGTTTGAAACCCGCCTCATCAAGATCGAGGAAAACCGAGATAAACAATCACTAACTCCGTTGCCCGCCAACAAGGCGCTACAGCAGGACGTTGAAAAAACCGAAGTGATTAATTTTCAGCAGGTGGAAGATTTAAAATCCGGTGATTACTGGATCAATCGTTATCGGGTCATCCGTGAAATCGGGCGAGGAGCGATGGGACGCGTAATGCTGGTGAACGATGAAACGGTGGGTGAAAATCTGATCCTGAAATTCATGCATCCGGAACTGACCGCTGACGCCAATTCCAGAGAGCGCTTTTTACGCGAGCTGAAATATGCGCGCAAGATTAGCCATCAGAATGTGATCCGGATACACGATTTTGTCGTGAATAGAGGCATTTCGGCGATCTCCATGGAGTATTTTGAAAGTAAGGGGCTGGATTACCTGATAAAAAATCAGTTGCTGAAAACAGCCGATCAAACCCTGAAGATTCTGTATCAGGTGTGTGAAGGCATGTGGGCTGCGCATCAGCAGGATGTTATTCACCGCGATTTGAAACCGAGCAATATACTGGTCAACAACAATGGACTGGCCAAGGTGGTGGATTTTGGCATAGCCTCTGCCAACTCGGAAAAGGATGTGACTCTGACCAAGACCGGTATGATCATCGGAACGCCTGCCTATCTGTCTCCGGAGCGGGCCAAGGGATTTGAAGCCGATCATCGTTCGGATATCTATGCGCTGGGGATTATTGCCTATAACATGCTGAATGGCGGTCTGCCGTATAAGGGCGAGCCTATCTCCCTGTTGTTTCAGCATATTGAGGGTAAGGCTATCCCTTTGCGTAATCTGGATAAAGGTATTGCGCCGGATGTTAGTATGCTGGTAGAAAAAATGATGGCGGTTGAGCTGCAGGACCGCTTCCAAAGTATGCGAGAAGTCAGGGATGCGATTAAAAAACTGATTTGACAGAGCTATGAAAATACAGAAAATTATTGAAGATAAACTGAATGCGGCTTTTACCCCGGGCATTATCGAGGTGGAAAATGAAAGCCATACCCATAATGTTCCACCCGGTTCAGAGTCGCATTTTAAAGTCAGTGTGATCAGTGATGAATTTAAGGATCTGATGCTGATTAAACGGCATCGCATGGTGAATAAAGTGCTGCAACAGGAGCTTAAAATTATCCATGCGCTGGCTCTGCATACGATGACCTTTGATGAGTGGTTTGCGCGCGCCGGAAAGGTTTCCGATTCACCGGAGTGCCATGGTGGTGGCAAGAATCATTGAAGTACTGGCGGGTGCTTTTAGCGTTATCTGCAGAATTCTGCAATAGATCTGTCTAACTTAAACAATGCGATGGCATCGCTACGCCAAACAGATCGCGGGTGTCGTATTCACTGCTTTATCCGCGTGTAGTCTTCAAAAACCAAAGGCCAGTCCCAGCGAATACATGATGATCGACTCACTGCCGGCCTGATAATTTTCTAACTCGGCGTGAATATAGAGATTATCCATCGCATTGAAATTTACCCCGGCACCAAAATTGACATCATTGCCGGAATGGGATGATGCATTGGGAGCCGATATTGAATTATTGAGGATCTGTGTTTCTAGCATAACCCAAATTTTTTAAATAATAGCCGTTTGAGTTTTGTTTTTTGCTGTCGCTAGCGTTGGTCTGGATAACGTTCCCGGTTCAAATAATGCCGGCATCCACCGGATTGATATTGTAGATGACGGAGAGCATCTGTCTGAAGGGTAACTGGTATTGGTTTTCAGTCAGCGCGGCCTGTTCAATGTTCTGCATCATGGATCGTTTTTGCGCGCGGAAATTGAGCGCATATAGCAGGATATTTTCATACTCTTCAACCTCCAGACACAGGGTCTGAGATTTAAACAGTTGACGTAAGCGTTTATAAAAAGTGCTGAACGCGGTTTCGCTATGAATCAGCAGATTATAGGCGAGTGCACCCTGTTTACTCAGACGGCCCTGCAACTGGCGCGTGAAGTCATCGGTCAGCAGCCACCGGGGTGACTGGCTGCCATCGAAGATGTCGACTACGATCAGATCGTATTGCCGGGTAGCGTCGATAATAAACTGGCGTGCATCGAGCACGGCATAACTGAGATGCTCTGAGGCCTGTGGTAACAGCATCTGCTGATGCGCCAGATCCAGCAGACCCTGGTCGTAATCGACCGCCGTGATATGGCTTTGTGGCAGGTAGTGGCGGAAAAACTGGATCAGAGATCCGCCGCCGACACCGAGCAGCAGTATGTTTTGCGGCGCTGGCATGAACAGCAGTATGCCCATCAGATACTGCAGGTTTTCCATCACCAGCCGATGTGGCTGCTTAAGATTGATGGCCGATTGAATCGCATCCGCTTCGTGCTCAAAAACCAGTTGCAGAGTATCACCCTGCTGTCTGATCTGTGCCTTGCCTGCCGTAGTAGAATGATCTGTCATGGCGGCTGTGCTAGCGTTTGCCTTCGCCCGATACCTTCAGCATCAGACGGTCGATGGCATGGCTGGACAGCAGTCGTTTCAGATAGCCAAACAGGTAGGTGGGAAAGGTGACATAGTAACGCGCTCTGGGTCGGTCGCTTTCGAGTGCATGGATCACCTTTTCCAGCACCGCTTCAGGTGGCAGGGTGAAGCGCACCGCATGGCCTTCTTTCTGCAGGCGTTGCTCCATCGCCAGATAATTCTGTTCATGTGCGCTGCCTTCACGCTTGATGTAATGCCGGAACGCTTTTTCGGCATTACGCCGGAAATGGCTTTCAATCGGGCCGGGCTCGATCAGACTGACGTGGATGCCGCTACCGGCCAGTTCCAGCCGCAGCGTATCGCTCAGGCCTTCGATGGCGTACTTACTGGCCGCATAAGCGCCGCGATAGGGTAGTGCAACAAAGCCGAGCACCGAGCTGTTCTGGATAATGCGCCCTGATTTCTGCCTGCGCATCGCCGGCAGCACCTGATTGGTCAATTCCAGCCAGCCGAATACATTGGTTTCAAATTGATCGCGGATGGCTTCACGGCTCAGATCTTCCACTGCACCGGCGAGTCCGAAGGCACCATTGTTAAACAGTGCATCCAGTCGGCCATCGCACAGCTGGATACATTTTTTAACCGCATTGCGAATCGATGTAGAGTCGTCCAGGTCAAGCTGGATGCACTCCAGGCCCTGCTCGCGCAGTTCTTCGACATCGCTGCTGTGGCGGCAGCTGGCAATCACTCGATGGCCACGTTTGTGCAGTCCGTGCGCAACGCACAGGCCAATACCGCTGGAGCATCCGGTGATTAGAATTGATTTTGATTTCATGGTTGGAATCTGTGTTTGAGAACCTATATTATAACGGCCTGTTAACCGAGTGTGCTGCACTCATTTGCTGAAGAATTCGCGAGAACCAAAATGCCTATCTATGAATATATCTGTGAAGCCTGTGGTAAGACCCACGACGCGTTGCAAAAAATGAGCGATGCCCCTCTCACGGTGTGTCCCGCCTGTACTGCCCCCCAGCTGAAGAAAAAACTGTCGGCCCCTAACTTCCGTCTGAGTGGATCGGGCTGGTATGAAACCGATTTTAAATCCGGCAATAAGCGCAATGTAGCGGATTCTACATCGAAAGAAGCTGCACCTGCGACTGTTCCTGCTCCTGCGCCAGCCGCAGCCTGTGGCACAGGAGCCTGTCCGGCCTGTAAATAAGCCTGCGCGCTTTAATAATGAATAGGCTTAGGATACTATTGCGGGCTTATTTTTTCTGTCACTTTTGAGTGGTTTTATCCCCGCTGCGCTGAAATAGCTGTTTCAGCGTGAAATGTGATGTGCTTTTTTACTCTATTTCTAATAACAGGTGTTGCATGCGTACGCATTATTGTGGTGAATTAAACTCAGCTCATATCGATCAGGAAGTTAGCGTGACTGGCTGGGTTAACCGTCGGCGTGATCATGGTGGCGTAATCTTTGTTGATTTGCGTGATCGTGAAGGTGTGTTGCAGGTGGTATTCGACCCCGATGATGAAGCCATGTTTGGCACTGCCGAACGGGTCAGAAACGAGTATGTGCTGAAAGTCACTGGAAAAGTCAGGCAGCGTCCCGATGGAACCGTGAATAAAGAAATGCCTACCGGTGAGATCGAACTGCTGGCGCTAAAGCTGGAAATTCTGAATACCGCCGAAACGCCTCCGTTCCAGCTCGATGAAACCGAGGTGCACGACGATATCCGCCTCAAATACCGCTATATCGATCTGCGCCGTCCCGAAATGCAGGCGCGTATGCGCATGCGTGCTAAGGTTACCCATCTGATGCGTGCCTATCTGGAGCAGCATGGCTTTCTGGATATCGAAACCCCGATGCTGACACGCGCGACGCCGGAAGGGGCACGTGACTATCTGGTGCCCAGTCGCACCCATCAGGGCCAGTTTTTTGCGCTGCCACAATCGCCTCAGCTGTTCAAGCAGTTACTGATGATGTCTGGTTTCGATCGTTACTATCAGATCGTACGCTGTTTCCGTGATGAAGACCTGCGTGCCGACCGCCAGCCAGAATTTACCCAGCTTGATATCGAAACCTCTTTTATGAATGAAGATGGCATTATGGATATCATGGAAGGCCTGATGCGCGGTCTGTTCAAAGACGTGATGAACGTCGATATCGATGCCAAATTCCGTCGCATGACCTATGCCGAAGCGATCACGCGTTACGGTTCGGACAAGCCCGATCTACGTATCGATCTGGAACTGATCACGATTTCCGATCTGCTGGCGAATGTTGAATTCAAGGTGTTCTCCGGTCCGGCCAATGATCCGAAAGGTCGTGTCGCCGCATTACGTGTGCCGGGTGGTAACAGCCTGAGCCGTAAGGATATCGATGGCTATACCCAGTTCGTTGGGCGTTATGGCGCGAAGGGACTGGCCTATATCAAATGTAACGATGTCGCTGCCGGCCGCGATGGCCTGCAATCGCCGATTCTGAAGTTCCTGCCGGATGAAGCGATCACTGGCATTCTGCAACGTACCGGGGCTGAGTCCGGAGATTTGATTTTCTTCGGTGCCGATGCAGAAAAAATCGTCAACGAATCACTCGGCGCTTTACGCGTGCTGGTCGCTCACGATATCAAACAGGTTGCGACCGGCTGGTCGTTTCTGTGGGTGGTTGATTTCCCGATGTTTGAACACGATGAAAAAGAAAACCGCTGGACCGCTCTGCATCATCCTTTCACCGCACCCAATACCGATGATCTGGCTGCTCTCGAAGCCGATCCGGGTGCGATGCTGTCACGTGCCTATGACATGGTGCTGAACGGGGTTGAACTGGGTGGCGGCTCGATTCGTATCCACCGTACCGAAATGCAACAGAAGGTGTTAAGCCTGCTGGGCATCGATGATCAGGAAGCGGAAGATAAGTTTGGTTTCCTGTTAAACGCGCTGAAATACGGTTGTCCTCCACATGGTGGTATCGCGTTTGGACTGGATCGACTGATCATGCTGATGACCGGTTCGTCTTCGATCCGCGATGTAATGGCGTTCCCGAAAACCCAGACCGCTGCCTGTCTGTTGACCAAAGCGCCTTCAGCGGTTGCGGACAGGCAGTTGAAAGAATTGCATATCCGCCTCAGAAAGCCGGTTACAGAAGGCTGACGCACCACCTTGAATCGGATATTACCATTACTAATTACGGGTTATAGTCACGCTACTTTTGCAGTAGTATTGACTCTTTCCCCCGGATGATGAAGCACTATGGCCGCTAATCCCATTGAACTACAGCCGTACTCGCAGCTCAGCGATGAAGATTGCCGTCAGCGTATTATTAATGCGAAACGGACGTTGGGTGAGCGGCTGGTGATACTCGGACATCATTATCAACGTGATGAAATATTTGAACATGCCGATTTTTCAGGTGACTCGCTGAAGCTTTCGCGCAAAGCAGCGAATTCAAAGGCTGAATTTATCGTCTTCTGCGGCGTACATTTCATGGCCGAAGTGGCGGATATCCTGTCGCGTCCCGATCAGATCTCGATACTGCCCGATCTGTCCGCCGGCTGTTCGATGGCGGATATGGCGGATCTGCCCAGGGTTGAACAGGCCTGGAAAGAACTTTCCAGTGTGATCGATCCCGATCAGACGCTGACCCCGGTGACCTACATCAATTCAGATGCCAATCTGAAGGCCTTCTGTGGTGATCATCAGGGTGTGGTGTGTACCTCCACTAATGCACAAAAGATTCTGGAATGGTCTTTCTCGCAGCGTGAAAAAGTGCTGTTTTTCCCGGATCAGCATCTGGGGCGCAACACCGGTGCGAAGATGGGACTGGAGCTGGATGAAATGGTGGTTTGGGATTATGACCAGCCCATGGGCGGCCTGACCGAACAGCAGATTCATCAGGCAAAGATCATCCTGTGGAAAGGTTTCTGCTCGGTGCATCAGATGTTTAAACCGGCGCAGATTGAAAATTTCCGCAAGCAGGTACCGGCTGGCAAGGTCATCTCACATCCGGAAAGCAGCTACGAAGTGTGTCAGCTATCCGATTATGTCGGTTCTACCGAATTCATTATCAATACTATCCGTGATGCTGAGCCAGGTACCGACTGGCTGGTTGGCACCGAGCTGAACCTGGTCAATCGTCTGCACCAGCAGATGAAAGATCAGCAGAAAACCGTTAAATTTATGTCGCCGACGGTGTGTATGTGTTCCACCATGTTTCGTATCGACCCCCAGCATCTGGCCTGGGTGCTGGAAAATCTGGTGGAAAACAATGTGGTTAACCAGATTTCGGTACCGACTAAAGTTGCCAAGAGTGCCAGAGTGGCACTGCAACGAATGCTGGCGATATCGATCTGACGACACCAATCGGGATTGTGAAACAAGATGAGCGACAAATCTGAGACAGCATCCTGCACCCATCGAGGGACGACCAAAGCCACTCGCTACGCCACCCTGATAGGCGATTACGGCACCAGTGATTTCGTACTCAAGCGTGGTGGCCGTCTACACGAAGTGACCATGGCTTATGAATGCTGGGGTCAGCTATCGCCCAACTACGATAATGCGATCCTGATTTTTACCGGGCTTTCGGCCAGCGCACATGCGGCATCCTCGCTGGATAATCCGGATCCGGGCTGGTGGGAATTCATGATCGGCCCCGGTAAGGCGATCGATACTCGGCGTTTTTTTGTAGTCTGTGTTAATTCGCTGGGGGGGTGTCTCGGTTCAACCGGACCTGAATCCTTTAATCCAGCCAGTGGCCGATCGTATGGTTCGGATTTCCCTGACCTGACCATCGAAGACATCGCCAAAGCCGGGCATCATCTACTGGACGAACTGGATATAGATCATCTGCATGCAGTGATCGGACCCTCGATGGGTGGTATGGTCGCGCTGGCGTATGCTCTGCAATACCCCGATGAATGTGATTATCTGATCTCGATATCGGCAGCTTCACGTGCTTTGCCCTTTACCATCGCGATGCGATCCCTGCAGCGCGAGATTATTCGCTGTGATCCAAAATGGAATAACGGGCACTACGATTCAGCCGAAGAGCCGCTCAATGGTATGTTGCTGGCACGTAAGCTGGGACTGGTTTCCTACCGTGCTGCGGAAGAGTGGCATCAGCGCTTTGACCGGGCTCGGGTAAAGAAGGATAGGCGCAAGGGCGAAGCGTTTGAGATTGAGTTTGAAGTAGAGTCTTATCTGGATTACAACGCACGTAAATTCGTTGGTAATTTCGATGCCAATAGTTACCTGTATATGTCGCGCGCGATGGACTGGTTCGATGTAGCCGATCATGGCGGGTCGGTGAATGCAGGGCTGGCCAAGATTCATGTCAAAAAGGCCCTCATTATCGGCGTGACCAGCGATATTCTGTTTCCGGTCGAGCAACAGCAGGAAATCGCCGATGGCCTGGTCAAGGCGGGTCGCAAGGTCGAGTTTGTCTCGATCGAGTCGATCAACGGGCATGATGCCTTCCTGGTAGATCGTGATCATTTTGCACCGGTTATCGGTGGATTTTTGGCAAAAACCTGAATCGGCCGGTATCTTTCGGCTTGAAAAAGGTTTACCACGAAGCACACTAAGGGCGCGAAGCAAGGGACAAGTCCTGCGTTATCTCTATCGATTACAGGTCATTCAGCACCCGCAACTTTTATCTTCCTGTGCTTCTTGCTCTTCTAGTACTTCGTGACAGGCTTTTTTATCCGCTCTAGATATTCAGTAACCTGTAAAGCCTTAAATGAAACCAGGCTACGCGGGGAAGCTATCGTGTTTCATGCCTTAAGATTCAGGTTGTTTTACTTGAATTAGCCCCTTTTTACGTAAGGCCTGATAATGATGCAGGCAATTGCGCCCATTATGTTTGCAGTAGTATAACGCCCGGTCTGCACGCTCAATCAGCTTCTCTACATTGTGTGAATTATTGAAGTCGGTATAGCCGATGCTGACGGTGATGTGATCATTGTGTGGGAAATCGTAGTTTGCAACCTTGAGTCTGAAGCGGTTGAGTACCTGTTGACAGGTTTCGTCATCGACATCCATCAGCACCGCGGCAAACTCTTCTCCCCCGTAACGGAACAACAGATTGTATTCACGGAAGGAATCACTCATCAATAGCGCAACAATAGTGAGTACTTCATCGCCATATAAATGACCGTGGGTATCGTTGACCTGTTTAAAATTATCGATATCCAGCATCACAAACACGGATGGGGTGGAAAAATTATGGCGCCGTACATACAGTGGGTTTTTTGCGGTGAGTGCCGCCATTCTGAGGTCAAACGCCTTGCGGTTATACAGTCCGGTCAGGTTATCCCGATAGGTGCCTTCCAGACCGCACAGCTGATGGCAGTAAAAGCCAAACAGCAGCTGGATATAATCTTCATCAATCACATAGTCGGAAGAGTCGATGGAAATGAACATCGCGTACTGTTTTCTGATTTGTGGTTTATAGGCACAGTACCAGCCATTCTGGGAAGTCTGGTAAAACCATACATTGGTCTGGTCAGGGGGGATTTTATGCTGCAGGATAAAACGCCGTTGTTCGTCAAAATCGATGCTGGCATAGCCATTCACTGAAAGTTTGTGCCATTCAGCGCCCTTGCGTTCAAAGATTTCAATCTGTAGCGGTCCGTTATAATCCGGGGTTAGCTGAGACATCAAAACCTCGAGCAGCAGCTCAGGATCATTGATTTTTATCAGTGCGTTAAACGATTCGTACTTGCAGGCTATTGATACTTCCGCAGTCATAAAACATGCCATCGATAGAGGTTATTAACTAATGCTAGTCGTAAGGCTGCGGTTTGTCTAGCGCAGGCCAGCATCCGCTATCAGGGAGATGATCTACGGCAACTGGCAGAGCTAAAAAAGGTTTATCGCTCCAGGTATTTCAGCTTGTCCGGCACTCCGTCCCATTCGGTGGCATCCGCAGGCGGATCTTTGCGGGTGGTAATCACCGGCCAGATCTGTGACAGCTCTTCGTTAAGCTCCAGCATATGCTGCTGTTGTACCGGCAGGTCATCCTCTGAAACGATGGCCTCGGCGGGACACTCCGGCTCACACAGGGTGCAGTCGATGCATTCATCCGGATCGATCACCAGAAAGTTCGGCCCCTCGTGAAAACAGTCGACCGGACAGACGTCCACACAGTCGGTGTATTTACAGCGAATACAGTTTTCAAGTACAACGAAAGTCATGAGCTTTTCTCCGGGATTCAGTGCCCAGTATATCTGAAGGGCGGAGGATTTATTATCACTTAAGCAGTGGTTAACTGAACTTTAATAAATCTCTGGGGGCCAGTTCAAGCTTTAGCGGAGTGCCATCCTGCGGATGGGCAAATTCGAGTGCACTGGCCTGCAACATCAAATCACCATCAAACGGAGGCTGGCCATAATTGCGGTCATTCACCACCGGGTGAGCGATACCGGCCAGATGGATACGGATCTGGTGTTTACGTCCTGTCTTCGGATGGATTTCCAGCAGGGACAGCTTGTCAGCGGGGCGCTGATCAAGCACCTGTAACTGTGTTTCCGCTTCTCGCTCGTCGACGGGTGCGGTGAGCGTTTGCTGTTCGCCGATGGCGAGTAAGCCCTGCACGATGGCGCGGTAGGTTTTCTGGATCTCCCGCCCCTCAAACTGACGGTGCAGTTTTTTATTCGTGTCTGCATCATGTGCGACGATCATCAGGCCCTGAGTAAAGCGGTCGAGTCGGTGGGTTATGAAGGTTTCTCGCTCAGGCCAGTGATGTTGTTTGATCCAGCGATACAGGGTCCAGTGGTCACCCCATTTGCTGCCCTGGCTTAACATGCCGGACGGTTTATTCCAGATACTGAAGCGCTCAAGGTCAGCGACCAGTACAGGCACAAACGGACAGGGACTGAGGGTACTGTGGTTACAGTAAAGATGTATCTTATGGCCTTTGCTGAGTACGCGCGCCGGATCATAGATGCGTTGCGGTTTTCCGCGAGTTTCCTGCCATACCGCACCATTATCGAAGCAGAGCAGTAATTCATCGCGTGTCAGCTCGGTGTAATGCTGCAGCAGATCAAGTGCGAGCTGTTGCTTATACAGCACCGGTCGGTGTACTTCGATTAAAAGTTCCTGAGTCATAGTTTGTCCTTCAGTGTATACAGCAGTTCGAGTGCCTGGCGCGGATTAAGGCTATCGATATCGAGTGCCGAAAGTTGCTCCAGGACCGGATGTGGCTCGCTTTCCTGCACTGGAGCAGAGGGTGCTGAAAACAGGTCGAACTGAGGATGGTGCTGATGGCTCTGCAACTCCAGTTGTTCCAGTTTGATCTGCGCCTGGCGGATGATCTTGCGCGGCAGGCCAGCCAGTTTGGCCACCTGTAAACCATAGCTTCGACTGGCTGGACCGGCTTTGACCTGATGCATGAAGATGATTTTATCGCCATGCTCGATCGCATCCAGATGCACGTTGACCAGACTGTCATAGGACTCACTGAGCTGGGTCAGTTCAAAATAATGGGTGGCGAACAGGGTCATCGCCAGCGTTTCGGCCGCCAGATGGCGTGCGCAGGCCCAGGCCAGCGACAGTCCGTCGAAGGTACTGGTGCCGCGTCCAATCTCATCCATCAGTACCAGGCTAAATGGCGTTGCGTTATTCAGGATATTAGCCGCTTCGGTCATTTCTACCATGAAGGTGGAACGTCCGCTCGACAGGTCATCGCTGGCACCGATGCGGGTGAATACCTGATCGATTGGTCCGATCAACGCTGACACTGCCGGCACATAGCTGCCCATACAGGCGAGGATCACGATCAGCGCAGTCTGGCGCATATAGGTCGATTTACCACCCATGTTGGGACCGGTAATCATCAGCACCCGTTTGTCTTCGTCGAACATGACATCGTTTGCAATAAACGGGTCAGACTGAACCTGTTCCACCACCGGGTGGCGTCCGCCCTTAATTTGTAGACAGTTACGTTCACTCATTTCCGGCATCGCCCAGTTGTACTGTTCGGCACACTGGGCGAAATTGACCAGTACATCGAGCTGGGCCAGGGCCAGTGCAATCTGCTGCAAAGCGGCACAATGCTCAGATAGCTGCATCAATAGTGCTTCGTACAGCTGTTTTTCGCGCGCCAGCGAACGCTCGCGAGCCGACAGCACCTTGTCTTCAAAGCTCTTTAATTCGGGAGTGACGTAACGCTCGACCGATTTCAGGGTCTGGCGGCGGATGTAATAATCCGGCGCCTTATGGCTGTGCAGCTTGCTGATTTCGATGTAATAACCGTGTACCCGGTTATACGCCACCTTCAGATTGCTGATACCGCTGCTGAGCTGTTCGCGCTGTTCCAGGTCGAGCAGGAACTGGTCCGCATGCTGGCTCAGGCCGCGTAGTTCATCCAGTTCGGCGTCGTAGCCGCTGGCAATCACACCGCCATCACGGATCAGCAGCGGTGGCTCATCGATCACCGCCTGTTGCAACAGGGGCACCAGCTCCGGCAGTGGATCTATCGCGGCCGCCAGGGTTTGCAGCAATGGGCTCTCGAGTGGCTGTAACAGTTGCTGAAACTGTGGCAGCGATTGCAGACTGGCGAGTAACGCGGTCAGGTCGCGTGGACGCGCCGAGAGCAGCGCAATGCGACTGCTGATGCGTTCTACGTCGTAGATGGTTTTGAGTAAATCGCTAATCGACGGGTAAAGCTGTTGCTCGATTAATGTGGCAATGGCCTGATGACGTTTGCGAATCGTGCTCTGCTGCTTGAGCGGTTTCTGCATCCAGCGTTTCAGCTCGCGCGCGCCCATCGCATTACTGCACTGATTCAGTATGGCATACAGGGTATTCTGGGTTCCTCCAGCCGCGGATAAGGATTCACTCAGCTCCAGATTGCGCCGACTGGAACTGTCGATCAGTAACGCTTCGCTGATGTGCTCGGTATGGATATTCTGCAAATGGGGCAGAGTAGTGCGCAGGGTATTCTGAACGTATTGCAGCAGGCAACCGGCAGCGGCAATCGCGACCGGGTAATCCTGCAGACCGAAGCCACGTAGATCACGCGTTTTAAACTGTTCGTTCAACAGCCGGCTGCAACTGTCCAGATCGAAATACCAGGGTGGCTGAGAATGCGCGCGCTGTAGGAAACGATTTTCAATCGGCAACGGCTGATCTTCACAATAGATGATCTCTGCCGGGTCGAGACGCGAAACCTCTGCCTGCAGCTGGGTTTCCGAGCTTAATTCGGTACACACAAAGCGACCGGAGCTGACCTCTACCGTGGCCAGTCCCCAGTGCTTATGCTTGTGGAACAGGCAGCACAGCAGATTCTCGCGGCGTTCTTCGAGTAGTGCGTCATCGGTCAGGGTGCCGGGCGTCACCACCCGCACCACCTTGCGTTCAACCGGCCCCTTGCTGGTGGCGGGATCACCGATCTGCTCACAGATCGCAATGGTTTCACCGGCCTTGACCAGACGCGCCAGATAGTTATCCGCCGCATGATAGGGGATTCCCGCCATCGGAATCGGTTCACCGCCCGAGGTACCGCGTCGGGTCAGGGTGATATCGAGCAGGCGCGAGGCCTTCTTCGCATCATCAAAAAACAGCTCGTAAAAATCACCCATCCGGTAAAACAGCAGCATGTCGGGGTGTTCTGCCTTGATGCTCAGAAATTGCTGCATCATCGGCGTGTGATCGGGTTTTACAGGGCTGGGGCTGGCCGGGTTAGTCGTCATTCAAATCGATTCGTGTTGATGGTTCAGGGCTTGTTGCTGCCGGGTCTGCAAGTGTACCTTAGGAGGCTGGCGGAATCAGGCTGAATCTACTGTGGGGAAGGTATTTTGAACAGATTCTGTCATCATCGCTGGTTCATTAGAGAGTCGGTTTAGCTTAGGATGGGAGCAAGGTATCACGCAACCAGACAGACCACGTTGCATATTAGTGACTTCCGCTCGTTCAACTGGTTGACAGGGATATGCATACACCGACTTTTACTGAAGCCGCCACTAATTCCGAAATCGAATTAGGATTATCCACGTTAATCTAGCGAGTTTTTAAACAGGGGTTCCCTGGGGTTAAATAAACTGGCTTAATGGGCTGGTTCCAGATACTTTAAAAAACTAAAAACAACTATTGTCAGCATCGCATGGAAAACCATGAAAAGTCATTTCTTCGCCTATATCAGTAAAATCCGCTGGCTACAACGCTGGGGCCTGAAGCGCAATACAGTCAATGAAAATGTGATGGAGCACAGCTGGGAAGTGTCGGTGATTGCGCATGCGTTGGGGTTGATCCGTAACCGCTTTTATCAGGGCAATCTGGATGTGAACGCGATCGTGGTGGCGGCGCTGTATCACGACTGTAGCGAAGTGATCACCGGCGATATGCCGTCTCCGATCAAGTATCATTCGGCCGAAATTACCCAGGCCTACAAAACTATCGAGCGCAAGGCCGAGCACGAGCTGTTGAATCTGTTACCGGCGCAGCTGAAGGAGGATTATCGTCCATCGATGATCGAACAGGAGTTACCGCCTGAGCATAAGCAGATCATCAAGGCGGCGGATACGATTGCGGCGTATGTGAAGTGCAAGATGGAAGTGGCGGCAGGCAATTATGAGTTTTCCACCGCTGAAAAAGAAATCGAGGCGAAATTAAAAGCCTATGATTTACCCGAGGTTGAGTATTTTCTGCAGACCTTCACGGCCAGTTATGAGTTGACGCTGGATGAACTGTTTCGCAGCTGAGAATCTCCGCGCTTGTTGCGTCACCCAAACAGGAGTGCTCTGGATGAAACAGAATTACCTTGTTGATACAAATGGCATCACGCTAGAATGTTTGGGTTATTTGAGCCTGAGTTATTCCCATTTTGATGCATTTCACCTGCCTTAGCTGTTTTCGGGTTCGTTTTCCTTTATCTGCAGCCGGTTGCCCTCGATTTGACGCAATCGGAGTTTCTCTCGCATGAGCGGAGCGTTTACTCTGCGTGTGGCAAGCCCCAACGATCTTGAGCGCCTGCTACTGATCGAAAATACCTGCTTCAGCAGTGATTTCCTGTCGCGACGTAGTTTTCAGCGTTTTCTACGCCCGGGCGCGCACGACATGCTGGTGGCCGATGTCGAGGTTCGAGGCAAGCCACAGTTGATTGGCTATGTGCTGGCGCTGTACCGTACCGGCACCAGTCTGGCACGCTTATATTCGATCGCCATTCTGCCGGATTATCAGGGTCAGGGGCTGGCTCAGCAATTGGTACTGGCAATCGAGCAGGCGGGGCGCGAGCGACAGTGTGCCTATATGCGCCTCGAAGTGCATGTGAATAATGAAGCTGCCATCAAGACTTACAACAAGCTGCGTTATCAGATGATCGATGAAATCGAGAATTACTACGACGATGGCAGCAATGCGTTGCGCATGGAAAAACGTATCTATGCGACCAAGTTAAAACAGGGGAAAATGACCCCGTATTACCAGCAGACGACCGATTTCACCTGTGGACCGGCATCGCTGATGATGGCGCTGAAAACACTCCGCCCCGAGTATGAAATGCAACGCCGCGAAGAACTGCAGATCTGGCGCGAAGCCACCACCATCTTTATGACCTCCGGACACGGCGGCTGCTCACCCTATGGTCTCGCCCTGAGTGCCTGGCAGCGCGGTCTGCAGGTGACGCTGAATATCAATCAGACCGGAGTACCGTTCATCGACGGAGTGCGCAACCCGGATAAAAAAGCAGTGATCGAGCAGGTACATGAAGATTTTCTGCAGCGTATACAGGACACGGATATCCAGATCGTTACGCATAGCATCAAGGCCGACGAAATGATGAAAACCCTGCGCGGTGGGCATGTGATCCTGGCGTTGATCAGTACCTGGCGGCTGAATAACAACAAGACCCCGCACTGGGTGTATGTGACCGGGGCAGATGATGACTTCGTGTACATCAATGATCCGGATACCACCGATGGCCCCTGGCAGTCGGAAACTGATTACATGCTGGTACCGATCAACGTGCGTGAATTTGTCAAGATGGCCAGTTTTGGGCAGAGTCGCTTACGGGCACTGCTGATACTCGATATTAAACCACGTGGCCGGCGCAAGCCACAGCCTCGTCAAGTTAAGGCTAATAAGAATGAACAAGAAAATTGAAAAGTTAACTCTCGAACTCTCCACATTACTGCTGGAGACCCGCAGTATGATCAGTACCGCGGAATCCTGTACCGGCGGGTTGATTGCCGGGACCCTGACCGATCTGGCCGGCAGTTCGGAATGGTTTGAGCGTGGGTTTGTTAGCTATAGTAATCAGTCCAAGATCGACATGCTGGGTGTGCGTGCTGACACGCTGCAAAAGTATGGTGCGGTGAGTGAGCAGGTGGTCGACGAAATGGTGAAAGGCGCGCTACGCCACAGTCTGGCACAGCTGTCGATCGGCGTTAGCGGTATTGCGGGTCCGGGGGGTGGCAGCGAAAACAGGCCGGTGGGTACGGTGTGTTTTGGTTTTATGCTGTGGGGTGAGTGTGTGACCGAAACCCATCACTTTGAGGGTGATCGCAAGCAGGTACGTCTGAGTAGTCTGGTGTATGCGCTAACGCGACTGATCGAGCTGATCAAATTACAGGGTTGAAGTTGTAGTACAGTCTAAGAACACATGAAAATATCCATTTAGTGGCTCACGTCATGAGCTACAGGGTCTGTATAATGCTCCAGAATACAGCTACAGTCTGACTTCGGAATCGATATCCGGTTTGAAATCAGGGGCCACGAATTAAAAGTCGAAACTGAAAAGTTCTCTTTATGTTCTCGTGGAGCTGTGTGATAATCAGCCACTCATCAGCAAATTCAGACAACGGGAGACACGATGGACGATAACAAGAAAAAAGCACTGGCAGCAGCACTCGGGCAGATTGAAAAGCAATTTGGCAAGGGCTCCGTCATGCGTATGGGCGATGGCATGATCGATCGCAACATGGAAGTTATTTCCACCGGTTCGCTGTCTCTCGACATAGCGCTGGGTATAGGTGGCCTACCGAAAGGCCGCGTGGTCGAAATCTACGGGCCGGAGTCCTCCGGTAAAACGACGTTGGCGCTGCAGGTAGTTGCACAGTGTCAGAAAGCTGGCGGAATCGCTGCTTTCGTCGATGCAGAGCATGCGCTTGACCCGGTCTATGCAGAAAAACTCGGAGTTAATCTGGATGAATTGCTGATCTCTCAACCAGATACCGGTGAACAGTCTCTCGAAATCACCGATATGCTGGTGCGTTCGGCGGCGGTTGACGTCATTGTCATCGACTCGGTGGCGGCTTTAACCCCGCGCGCTGAAATCGAGGGTGATATGGGTGATTCGCATGTCGGGCTTCAGGCACGTCTGATGTCGCAGGCACTGCGTAAGTTAACCGGTAGCATCAAGCGCTCTAATTCCATGGTGATTTTTATCAACCAGATCCGCATGAAGATCGGGGTGATGTTTGGTAATCCGGAAACCACCACCGGTGGTAACGCGCTCAAGTTTTATTCCTCGGTGCGTCTGGATATCAGACGCATTGGCGCGATCAAGAAGGGTGATGAAGTTATCGGTAACGAAACCCGCGTCAAAGTCGTCAAGAATAAGGTGGCCCCGCCCTTTAAACAGTGTGAGTTTGAAATTCTGTACGGTGAGGGCACTTCACTGGAGGGCGAGCTAATCGATCTGGGCGTCAAACTCGGCTTTGTCGATAAGGCGGGTGCCTGGTATAGCTATAAAGAAGAGCGTATTGGACAGGGTAAGGATAATGTGAAAAATTATCTGAAGGAGCATCCTGACATGGCAAAAGATATCGAGAGCAGAATCCGGGCCGAACTGTTACCTGAGCTGGGTAGCAGAAATAAAGTAGTGGCGGATGAAGTGCCAGAAAAAAAGCCTAAAAAGGAAAAGCTGGTCGAAGCCTGAAGAATAACGCACTTCGGGAAGTGCTGTCTGGAGCAGTACTTCCCTGAATCACTGAGAGCGCCGGAGTTTCGATGACGTCAGGCAACATAATTCGCAGTACTCGCAACACGGCGATGGATCTGTTATCGCGCCGTGAGCATTCACGCCAGGAGCTGAGCAACAAGTTGCTGCAGCGTGAATATACACCCTCTGAAATTTCACTGGCACTCGATCGACTGGAGCAGGACGGTCTACTCAGCGACCAACGCTTTGCAGAATGTTTTGTGTCACAACGCGTCGCCAGAGGCTATGGCCCGATTCGTATCCGCCATGAAATGCAGCAAAGAGGCATCGATGAAACCATTGTCGAAACATTGCTGTCCAGCAGTGAGTTAGACTGGACTGATGCGATGCAACAGCAGCGAAAAAAGAAATTCGGTGCAGAATTACCCCGCGAATATAAAGAAAAGACCAAACAGGCCCGTTTTTTACAAAATAGGGGTTTTTCTCCTGAGTCAGTCATGAGATTATTCCGCTGACTTTTTTAACTGCCCAGTTTAACGATTTTTAATGACAACCAGTGCCGAACTACGTGAAAAATTCCTGACTTTTTTTAACCAGAAAGGCCATGAAATTATACCCTCCAGCTCTCTGGTGCCTGCTAATGATCCGACCCTGTTGTCCACCAACGCGGGTATGGTGCAGTTCAAGGAGTTATTCCTGGGGCAGGAAAAGCGCCCCTATGTTCGAGCGACAACGTCGCAACGCTGTGTGCGTGCCGGTGGCAAGCATAACGACCTGGAAAATGTTGGTTATACCGCACGTCATCACACCTTTTTTGAAATGCTGGGTAATTTTAGCTTTGGAGATTACTTCAAGCGCGAAGCGATTCAGTATGCCTGGGAGTTTCTGACCGAAGTGATTGGTCTGCCGCCGGAAAAGCTGTGGGTTACGGTTTTCGAAGAGGATGACGAAGCCGCCGATATCTGGCTCAAGGAAATGAAGATTGATCCGGCAAAATTCACTCGAATAGGTGCCAAAGATAATTTCTGGTCGATGGGTGATACCGGCCCTTGCGGTCCCTGTAGTGAAATCTTTTATGATCATGGTGAATCGATTCCGGGCGGTCCTCCAGGTTCACCCGATGAAGACGGTGATCGTTACATTGAAATCTGGAATCTGGTGTTCATGCAATATGATCGCGATGCCAGTGGCACGTTGACACCTTTACCCAAGCCTTCGGTCGATACCGGAATGGGACTGGAACGGCTGGCGGCGATTTTACAGAATGTACACAGTAATTACGAAATCGATCTGTTTCAGGTACTGATCAAACAGGCTGCTGCTCACACCGGTATCGGTGATCTGCAGAATAAATCCTTACGCGTAATTGCCGATCACATCCGCTCCTGCGCGTTTATGATCGTGGATGGTGTACTGCCATCCAACGAAGGGCGTGGCTATGTACTACGTCGTATCATTCGTCGTGCATCACGTCATGGTCATCAGTTGGGCTGTGATGAGCCATTCTTTTATAAGTTGGTAGAGACCTTGTCTGAATTGATGGGTGATGCCTATCCTGAGCTCAGTAAAAACCGTGAACATGTGGCTCGGGTGTTATTGAAAGAAGAGCAGCGCTTTGCCGAAACGCTGGAGCACGGGATGAAGATTCTGCAGGAAACGATTAACAATCTGCAGGGCCAGATGATTGATGGGGAAACCGTATTCAAGTTGTATGATACCTATGGATTTCCAGTTGATTTGACCGCCGATGTGGCGAGAGAGCAGAATCTTGAAGTGGATCATGCCGGGTTTGAGCAGGCGATGGCGCAACAGAAAGAGCGTGCACGTGCCGCCAGCCAGTTTAGTACCAGTAGCGATCAACTGGCACTGGATGATCTTGCGGAGACCGGTTTTCAGGGTTATGAAGAAAACACTTACGCCGCGCAAGTGGTCCGGATTCTAAAAGCTGGACAGGATGTCGCAGAACTTGAGGCCGGCGAGGAAGCCATTATTGTACTGGATAACACCCCATTCTATGCCGAGTCGGGTGGTCAGGTCGGTGATAGCGGACAGTTGAGTTTTGCTTCCGGTCGCTTTACGGTAACCGATACCCAGAAGCAGAAAGGTGTCTTTTTACACATCGGAAAACTTGAGTCTGGCAAGCTGCAACTGGGGAGTTCGGTGAATGCGCATATCGATGAAGCGCGCCGTCAGGCGATCAAACTGAATCACTCTGCCACACACCTGATGCATGAAGTATTGCGCAGTATTCTGGGCGATCATGTGCAGCAGAAAGGCTCACTGGTGGATGATGAAAAGTTGCGTTTTGACTTTTCACATTTTCAACCACTGACAGCTGCTGAGTTACGTCAGATCGAGGATCTGGTGAATGAACAGATTCGCATGAACCTGGCGAGTAGTTCTCGTGTAATGTCGATCGATGATGCACGTGAAACCGGTGCGATGATGCTGTTTGGGGAAAAGTATGGCGAAACCGTACGTGTACTCGGTATCGGCTCCAGATCGGTTGAGCTGTGCGGTGGTACCCATGTTGCACGCGCAGGAGATATCGGCCTGTTCAAGATTACACTGGAAACTGGCGTCGCTGCGGGTGTCAGACGGATCGAAGCGGTAACTGGTAACAACGCGATGGAGCGTTTTCATCAGGATGAGATGCAGTTGAATCAGCTGGCCCAGCAACTCAAGGGCGGTCGAGATGATGTGTTGCAGAAGGTGGAGCAGTTACAGTCAACCCATAAAAAGCTGGAAAAAGAGCTCGATCAACTGAAAGCAAAACTGGCCGCACAGGCCGGTGGTGATCTGGAATCGGAAGCGATCGAAATCAATGGCATTAAGGTGCTGGCGGCGATGCTGCAAGGTGCCGATGTAAAAACCCTGCGTGATACGGTTGATCAGCTGAAAAATAAACTGGGTAAAGCCGCTATCCTGCTGGCCAGTAGTGAAGGCGACAAAATTACCCTGATTGCCGGAGTTAGCAAACAGGAAACTAGCCTGATCAAGGCCGGTGATCTGGTAAAACTGGTTGCAGAACAGTGTGGTGGCAAGGGCGGTGGTCGTCCAGATATGGCTCAGGGTGGTGGAAATCTCCCGGATAAACTGCCTGCTGCTTTAAAATCGGTTGCTGATTGGGTAAAAAGTCAGCTTTCGTAAAAAAAACTGCCGTATAGGTGATGACTTGTACGGCATAAATCTCCTATAATCCTCGGCCTTTTAAGGCATTACGTTTTCCCGGCATCATTAATTTGGTATTTCCTCAGGTATGGCACTTTTAGTTCAGAAATATGGTGGAACATCGGTAGGCAGCATCGAGCGCATCAAAGCGGTCGCTGAAAAAATTATTGCCTATAAAAATCAGGGTAACGATATGGTGATCGTGGTTTCTGCGATGAGTGGTGAAACCAATCGCCTGACCGATATGGCCAAACAGATCGACCCGGCTGTACGTGGCCGTGAACTGGATGTGTTGCTGACGACGGGTGAACAGGTGACGATTGCGCTGTTATCCATGGCCTTACACAAACTGGGACAACCGGCAGTTTCCTATACTGGAGCGCAGGTAAAAATTCTGACTGATAACGCTTACAACAAGGCGCGTATCCTGTCGATCGATTCCGGTAATATCCAGCAGGATCTGGCGGGTGGAAATGTTGTCGTGGTTGCCGGTTTTCAGGGCGTTGATGAAAAGGGTAATATTACCACCCTCGGGCGCGGTGGCTCGGATACCACCGGTGTAGCACTGGCGGCGACTTTGAAAGCGGATGAATGTCAGATCTTTACCGATGTCGACGGAGTCTATACGACCGATCCACGTGTGGTTCCTGAAGCCCGGCGACTGAAGAAAATTACGTTTGAAGAAATGCTGGAAATGGCCAGTCTGGGTTCAAAGGTTCTGCAAATTCGCTCGGTCGAGTTTGCCGGCAAATATGGAGTACCACTGCGTGTTCTTTCATCTTTCGTGGAAGGGGAAGGCACATTAATAACATCAGAAAATAACGAGGATGACACCGTGGAACAAGCTGTAATCTCCGGCATAGCTTTTAATCGCGATGAGGCTCAATTAACCATCAACGGTGTGCCCGATACACCGGGTTTAGCTTACCAGATACTCGGTCCGATTTCGGACGCGAATATTGAAGTAGATATGATCCTGCAGAATGTGGGCGCAGATGGCACCACCGATTTTACCTTCACGGTAAATCGCAATGACTATGACATGGCTTTTTCCATTTTAAGGAAAACGCTGGAAAAACTGGGTGCGCGTGTTGCCTCGGGCAACAATAAAATTGTTAAACTGTCGATCGTCGGTGTGGGCATGCGTTCTCATGCAGGTATTGCCAGTAAAATGTTTCAGATTCTCGCAAAAGAGGGTATCAACATTCTGATGATTTCAACCTCAGAAATAAAAATATCGGTTGTGGTGGAAGAGAAATATCTTGAACTGGGCGTGCGTGCATTGCATGAAGGTTTTGATCTGGCGGAAAAATAATTAGCCAGTGAATTAGAGCAAGCTGTGCTAGCTCTAAGTATTAATGTCGGGTAAAATCCTTCTATTCGACATTGGAAATGTCGGATAGAAGTTTAAAGCAGGCGCAGTTGGATAGTCTGCTTTTTGATTGACTTAATTGGAGAAGTAAAATGCTTATATTAACAAGGCGAGTAGGTGAGACCCTGATGATCGGTGACGAAGTTACTGTAACCGTATTAGGTGTTAAAGGTAATCAGGTAAGAATTGGCGTAAATGCCCCGCGTGAAGTTGCAGTTCACCGTGAAGAAATTTATGACCGCATCAAGGCAGAGCAGAACCAGGAAAACCTCGGTAATACTTACTAGGAAGTAAGAAATATAAAGATACGGAGAGATGGCCGAGTGGCTGAAGGCGCGCCCCTGCTAAGGGCGTATACGTTAATAGCGTATCGAGGGTTCGAATCCCTCTCTCTCCGCCATACATTTAAGTGCTTGTTTTATATGGATAAAGATGGAGAATAAACAGCTCTGACACCCATATGACACCCTGATCATGGCATCAACAAGAAAGCGCGGTAATGGTTTCCAGACCACGGTCAAAAAGAAAGGCCTCCCCAACCAGGTTAAAACATTCAAAACTAAACCTGCTGCCCTCGCTTGGGGGCGTCGTATAGAGTCAAGCATGGACAACGGTACGTGGATCGATACCAGTGAATCGGTGTCCACGTCCATTGACCACATAATGAACGAGCTTGTGTACAGTTATGAGGAGTTTGACTTACCTGTTGCAGGCCCGAAGCTTACACAGCTCAACTCTATCGCCGCCTACTTTGAAGGTGTATCGATACACGATATGACCCTTCGCGATGTATTAAGCTTTGCTGCAATGCGTAGCAAAACAATTTGCCCTAGCACGCTTCAGCAGCAAATGTATTACTTCAGGCAGGCAATCGAAAACAGCAGAATTAAACTCGCGGAGAATGTCGTCGAGGTAGCCATAAAAGAGCTGGTCAAAAAGAAAGTCATCATGAGTAGCGTGGCGCGGGACCGGCGATTAGAGGAAGGTGAGCTAGAGGCTTTACTTGACGCAGCACAAGGACACTGGATTGGGCCCGCTATTGAGATCGCGGTAGAGTCTGGGATGCGCCAGGGTGAAATACATCGGTTGAAGTGGTCTGACATTGACCAAAAGGCCAATATAATTACGCTGATGCGCAAAGATAAAAACTCTATTGGGGGTCGTAAACAGCACAGAATACCGCTGTTTAAGGGTGTGAGAGAGGTGCTCCTGCGCTCGCGGAATAGCTTTGGGCAAGGGGATAGCCTGTTTGGCGTGAAGCACGTAGCAAGCATTTCTGACAAGTTTGCCAAGCTAACCAAGAAGCTTGAGATTCAGGACTTACGGTTTCACGATTTACGCCATGAGGCAATTTCGCGCATGTTTGAGCGGGGTATGCAGGTCGAGCAAGTCAGGCTAGTGTCGGGGCATAGCACATTAGATCAGCTTTCACGGTATGTGAATCTTCGAGCCGAAAATTTAGTCGACTACTAACCTGAGCGGTGTTGGAGGTACTGCTGAACCAGTAATGAGACTTGTCATATACTGCGCAACGGATGGCGTGGGGAAAAGATATTTCTTGCCTAATTTTGCGTGGGGTATATCTAACTTACCTTGGTAGAGCTGCTGATATAGAGATGCCTGCTTTATTTTAAAAAGCTCTGCTAGTTCTTTGGTGTCCATGAAGGGGCCGTACTTTTCTGATAAAACGCCACTTAGTTCCAATGTCTGAATCCTTTAGGTATATTATCTGAGCTAATACTTTGAATCTAATATTAACACAGTGCTAGCGTAGTGATAGCGCTAATTAGATATATTTCTAAGCAAAAGAAAAGTAAATAACGCCAAACACTTTGGTGTGAGTTTTTGAGGGCTTATAGTTTGATTTTTGGGTTATTTGTAAGACTTTCTCCCCTTTTGGTGTGAACGCCATCCACTTGGCTTTTGGGTACGATTTAAGCGGTGCGACCCTAGCTGCCAGTGTTCCTATAGCGTCACTAAAGCCTTCGGGAACCCCGCCAAACAGTTGGCTTAACGCGAGGCCATTAAACATGGTATCTGCCGTTAGCTCTACCATGAATGAGTCTTCGGGGATTGTCATAGCTATATTTTTACGAACTATCTTTGTCATATCACTTGCGAGATATTTGAAGTGATGGCCTGTAGTTTTAGGCAGACCATCAGCTATCTCTGGATCTATGTCGCGCGGGTCTACACCAAGAAAATTAGCAAACTTATGGCAAGCCCCTAGTATCGTAGATACCTGATAGCGTTACAATTCACGCAAAGAGAAGGTATTTAATATGAGTGGTATACGCTATCCAGAAGAGTTCAAGATCGAGGCAGTAAAGCAGGTTACGGA
>FLOH01001321.1_pt1 | contig 39317 bp, 37 predicted proteins | sample 756751 | NCBI WGS metagenome assembly FLOH01 (sample SAMEA4026879, study PRJEB14308) | marine metagenome | biome: coastal water; material: water | depth 74 m
GGGGTGTTGTGGCATTCGCGTCGTCGTTGGATCAAGCCGGGCCGATGACCAAAACGGTGCGCGACAGTGCGATTATGTTGCAGGCCATGTGCAGCCATGACCCCAAGGATTCCACCAGCGCAAATATTGATGTTCCAGATTTTGAAGCGGCCATAACCGGTGATATTCGTGGCAAAAAGATCGGCATTCCAAAAGAATACCGGATGGACGGCATGCCCGACGAAATTGAAAAACTTTGGGCCGACGGAACAGCGATGATGCGCGATGCAGGTGCTGAAATCGTTGATATTTCACTGCCCCACACGAAATACGCTTTGCCGGCCTATTACGTGATTGCGCCAGCCGAAGCATCGTCAAATCTGGCGCGCTATGACGGTGTGCGATATGGCCACCGCGCCAAACTGGCCGCCGGTGACGGGATCACCGAAATGTATGAAAAGACCCGCGCCGAAGGATTTGGCCACGAGGTGCAACGCCGTGTGATGATCGGAACATATGTCTTGTCGGCCGGATTCTATGACGCTTATTACAACCGTGCCCGCAAAGTGCGCGCACTTATCAAGAAAGATTTTGACGATGTATTCGCGACGGGCGTTGATGCGATTTTAACCCCGGCGACACCGTCGTCCGCCTTTGGTCTGGGCGAAATGAGCGACGCCGACCCGGTGAAGATGTATCTAAACGACGTATTCACCGTCACGGTAAACCTGGCCGGACTGCCCGGTATTTCGGTGCCGGTCGGGCTTGACGGGCAAGGATTGCCACTGGGGCTGCAACTGATCGGGCAACCTTGGGCCGAAGGCGCGTTGCTGAACCACGCTTATGTGTTGGAACAGGCGGCCGGGTTTGTTTCCAAGCCGGACAAATGGTGGTAATTGGGTCTGAATTAATCAAGGCAGGGTTTTAGAATGCGGTTTCTGGTTATTGGTCTTTGTGCGGTAGCGCTGAGTGCGTGCGAACCAACGATCCCGGATTCTGGGGCTGGCGTCGGATTTGACGGCTATAGTGATCTGGAACAGGAACGTGCGGGCCGCGAGGCGGAACTGGCTGGCAGTGTGTTGCCGTTATCCAGCACGGCTATTTCCGACGAAACCGTCTTAAACGTTGATACCGAAACGGAAATCGCTGCCGCGCCGATCGATCTGAACAATCCCGCGATATCGGATGAACAGGATTTTTCGGCCGTCGCATCACGGGAATCGATTGAAAGCGACCGCCAGCGTCTGGATGTGCAAAGTCAGGCCTATCAGACCATTCAGCCGACGGCGCTGCCCACGCGCAACGGAAAATCCGGTTTGGGGATCGTTGAATTTGCACTTTCGACAACGAATACACTGGGCCAGTCGACTTACCGGCGTGCGGGTGTGGCGTCGCAGTCCCGCTTTAACAGGAATTGCGCGAAATATGGATCGTCCGATCTGGCGCAAATTGATTTTCTGAAATCGGGCGGGCCGCAGAAAGATCGCAAAGGTCTTGATCCGGACGGCGACGGATTTGCCTGTTACTGGGACCCAACGCCGTTTCGGCGTGCCGTCAGCAATTAGCATGCAGATCATCGCGCATCCGTCGCCCAATTATGGCGAACGGCGAGGTGGGGCGGTGCCAGACATCATCGTGTTGCACTACACTGCTATGAACGGCACGTCAGAGGCGCTGGAACGGCTGTGCAGCCCCGATCACCAAGTGTCCGCACATTATGTCATCGATTCGCGTGGGCGGGCCTATCGGCTGGTCGATGAAAGCCTGCGCGCATGGCATGCGGGCGCAGGCAGCTGGGGCAGCTGCGTGGACGTAAATTCACGCTCGGTCGGCATCGAGATGGCCAACGACGGCATGTCACCCTTTTCGGCGGCGCAGATGGATGTGCTGGAAAAGCTGTTGTGCCAGATCATGGACCGGTGGACGATCCCACCTGAACGGGTGATTGCACATTCTGACATGTCACCGGGGCGAAAATCGGACCCTGGTGCGCGTTTCGACTGGGCGCGGTTGGCGCGTTCGGGTCTGTCCGTGTGGCCCGATGAATTGCTGGACGTCGCCCCCGATATGGTTGATTTCTTGCGCCACGCACACCAGTTCGGATACCCGAACGACATTGCGGCCGATGTGTTGCTATCTGCGTTCCGTCTTCGGTTCTTGCCGTCGCAAACCGAACCCCTGAACGGGCGCGATACGGCGGTGATGAAAAACCTTGCCCTGCGCTTCCCCGTTGACCGCCGCGCGCGGGTCGCCTAAGTCGCATTTGCGCGGATGTCTGGGTGATCGCGTTTCGGATTTGATCCGAGACGAGGAAAGTCCGGACTCCATGAAGAATTGGTGCCGGGTAACGCCCGGCGGGGGCAACCCCAGGGAAAGCGCCACAGAAAACAGACCGCCTTTGTTCACAAAGGTAAGGGTGAAACGGTGCGGTAAAAGCGCACCGCGGGACTGGCAACAGAACCGGCACGGCAAGCCCCACCAGGAGCAATGCCAAATAGGGACCTTGCGGCGCTTGCGCCGGGTACCTTCAGCCCAGAGGTCCGGGTTGGCAGCTAAAGCGTGCTGGTAACAGTACGCGTAGAGGAATGATCATCCACGGGGGCAACTTCGGGACAAAATCCGGCTTATAGGCCGTCCGCGCATTTTCACACCGGTTGTTGGTAGCTTTACGTCGCCGGGACGCGTTGGATTGAATTTCGCGGTTGACTCGGGGCGCGCGCCAGCTAAAAGGCGGGCTTCAAGGATTTCACGCGCGGCGCGACGTCGCGACGTTGAGGAGCACTGTTATGGCTAAGCCAACCACGATCAAAATTCGCCTGAACTCGACGGCGGACACCGGCCACTTTTATGTGACCAAGAAAAACGCGCGCACGATGACTGAAAAAATGGTCGTCAAGAAATATGACCCGGTTGTGCGCAAGCATGTTGAATACAAAGAAGGCAAGATCAAGTAATCTGCCAATTGATCAGCAATTTGATAAGGCCGTGCGATTTCGCGCGGCTTTTTCTTTTGTGGCACGCTTACGACACGATGGTTTGATTTGTTGGGAATTGGCGCTTGCCGATCCGAGGTTTTGGAAAATACTGCCAAAAAATCGGAGGTCACATGCGAATTATTCTAGTTATGACAGGTTTCATCTTGGCAGGTTGTTCTGTTGAAAATATTACCGACAGAAACAGCGGCGTTGGGATCGGCGCGGTTTCGGCAGAGGCAGGAGATACGGTGCCCGCTGGCGCGACGGATTATCGTGGACAGCTGATGGAAGAACTTGCAGGTTCCTGACGCCATTCTCAAATAAAAAAGGGCCGGCGATTTGCCGGCCCTTTTTGTTGGTAGCTATGTTTTGACAGGCGCCGTTATTCGCGATTGCCCATGAAATGCAGCAGGAACATGAACAGGTTGATGAAATCGAGATAAAGTTTCAACGCGCCCATTATCGCCGATTTGCCCAGCCATTCGCTGTCCATCGCATGCGCATGTTGCAGATAATCGGTTTTGATTTTCTGCGTGTCATAGGCTGTGAGTGCGGCAAAGATCAGCACGCCAATCACCGAGATTGCAAAATGAATTGCCGGTGAGCCCAGAAATATATTCACGACCGACGCGATGATCAGACCGATCACGCCCATGATCAGGAACGATCCCCAGCCAGAAATGTCCCTTTTGGTTGCGTAACCCCAAAGTGACAGACCAGCGAACGAGATCGACGTCACAAGGAACGTCTGTGTGATCGAAAAGCCTGTATAGACCAGAAAGATTGAGCTGATCGACGCGCCCATCAATGCTGCAAATACGTAGAAATAAGTCTGCGCGCCTGCCGCCGAAATGCGATTAATGATTGCGCCAAAGCCAAAAACCATGGCCAGCGGTGCGAAAATCACAACCCATTTCAGCGGAGAGATATACAGTGCCTCGCCCAGTCCGGTCAGATATTGCCCTTCACGAATTTGAACCGCAGCCGCCGATGGATCGGTCGTGACCGCAAGTCCGGCCAACGCCCAGGCGGCCAGTGCTGTCACCAGCAGACCCACGGACATTGTGCCGTAGACCTTGTTCATATGTGTGCGAAGACCCGCATCGATCAGAGCTGATTGAGCTCCGGCACCGGCGCGGGCAGTTTGATAGTCAGCCATCAGAATTGTCTCCTGGTTGAATTCGGGACGCGACTTGATAGTCAAATCGCTATTGTGCGTAATATTGGCACTATTTCCCGAATTTTCAAGGATTTCTGGCAAGATTTTGACTGAAAAATTTCGCTGTTGCCTAGCGGCGCCAACCAGCGGGCACATCCCAGACGGGACGCGCAGCTTCGGCGTCGGCCTGCGCACGGTTTAATCCCATATCAGCAAGCGCATTGTCATCAAGTACGCGCAATGCGGCACGCTGGCGGCGCGTGGCAAGCATGATTTTCAGGGCGGCCAGCAATGACCACTTGGAATTTTCGGATGTGAACGTCGCGTGTGGAGTTGTGCAAACAGATGTGGTCATTTTCTTACCCTTTCGATTTCGTGATTAATTGACGTCGAAGAATCAAACTTCTTGATCCTTTTGCCGTTTCGTGTTGAATTAGTAAAATGAATGATTATTCGATCAATCATCAAGGATTGTGATATGCCAAGAAATCTGGACCTGACCGCGCTGCGTTCCTTCGTTGCGGTTGCCGATGCGGGCGGCGTGACACGCGCCGCCGGTTTCCTGAACCTGACGCAATCGGCGGTTTCGATGCAGCTAAAACGGCTGGAGGAATCGCTGGATCTACAACTGATGGATCGGTCGGGGCGCACCATCGCGTTGACGGCGTCGGGTGAACAGCTGTTGGGATATGCACGCCGGATTCTGGACTTGAACGACGAAGTTTATGGCAGGCTTACCCATCAAGCATATGAAGGCGAGATTGTGCTGGGTGTGCCCCACGACATCGTTTATCCGGCCGTTCCCCAGGTTTTGCGCCGGTTTCATGCTGAATATCCACGCGTAAAAGTTCAGCTGGTGTCATCTTACACCCGATCCTTGCGCGAAATGTTCGCGCGCGGCGAATGCGATTTGATCCTAACGACTGAAACCGGCGTGGATGCGGGCGGCGAAACCCTGACACGCTTGCCGCTGGTGTGGATCGGGGCACCCGGCGGATCGGCGTGGAAGGGAAGACCGTTGCGACTGGCGTTTGAACACCGATGCAATTTTCGCCAAGACGTACAGGCGGCCCTGGACCGGGGCGGGATAGCCTGGGAAATGGCCATCGAGTCTGAACAATCGCGCACAATCGAGGCAAGCGTCAGTGCCGATCTGGCAGTTCACGTGATGATCGAAGGGACTTCGATGCCGCATGCCGAGGTTATCCAACACGGCGGGGCCCTGCCGGAGCTTAAAATATTTAGCGTCAATATGTACAAAGCAGACACGAAGAACGGCCCGCTAGTGGACAGTTTGGCCGCGCATTTGCGGCAGGCGCTGGTTGCCAAAAGCGTGCCCGCTATGGCGTAACCACAACCTTGCCCGTCGATTTTCGACTGGCCAGTAAGTTCAAGGCTTCCTGCGCGCGTTCCAGTGGCAAGACGTGGCTGACATGCGGGCGCAGTTTGCCCTGCTCATACCAACCCATCAGCGTTTTCAGGCTGTCGGACAAGACATCTGGCGCGAATTTCGCGTAGCCACCCCAATAATATCCGATCACCGTGATGTTTTTCACCAACAGAATATTTGCCGGAATTTGTGGAATGTCGCCGCTGGCAAAACCGATCAAAACAACGCGGGCCCGTGGGTTGCAAGCGCGCATTGCGGCGTGAAACTGATCGCCACCTACAGGATCATAGACGACATCCGCGCCTCCCAATGCGCGCACCTCGTCGCGAATGTTCTGTGTGTCGCTGTCGATCAGATGGTCAGCACCGGCCTGTTTTGCGACGGCCAATTTGTCGCTGCCCCGTGCTACTGCGATGACGTTGGCGCCCATCAGTTTACCAATTTCTACCGCCGCAAGACCAACACCACCCGCCGCCCCAAGAACCAGCAGCGTTTCACCGGGTTGCAGTCGCGCACGATTGTCCAGCGCCAGATGGCTTGTGCCATACGCGACCTGAAAAGCCGCCGCATGGACGTCGCTCATCCGTTCAGGGATCGCCAGACAGCGTACGGCGTCAAAAACACCATATTCCGCCAGCCCGCCACTGCCGGTGAACACGGCGACACGTTGACCGGCCCGAACCTGCGCAACGCCATCGCCAATCTGCGTAACGACACCGGCAATTTCCATCCCCAAAGTAAACGGCACCGCCGGCGTGTCTTGATAGGTGCCTTTGCTCATCAATAGATCAGCAAAGTTCAGGCCGCAGGCGGTGATCCGAACCAAAACCTGCCCAAAACCCGGCGTCGGCATGTCGCTTTGAACAATCGACGGGGGGCAGTCGGTGGATGATATTTGAAAATTTTTCATGTTCGACCTTAAAGTTCCGACAATCAATTAGATCGCCTGATGCACAATTGCCAGCGCATAGGTTACAGGCACCGCGACAAGTGGACGGCAAAAGTGACGCAACGGCAAGTTAGCAGCGCTGTGGAGGGGATCGCGTGTAAGGCGAGTGATTATTGGTAAATATCGGGAAACAAATATTCCCCAAAAAGATGCCCTTAATCAATTATTGCGCAAAATATATGAACAAATCGGCGATTTCTGCATTTTGGCGGTAAGCCTGTCTAAAAAGACAGGTTGAGAAATTGAACAGGAAGGTAGACATCATATTGCACGTTTAACGAATAAGGAAAAGTCCAATGAAACATCCTGTAGATGTACACGTCGGCAAAAGAGTGCGTCATCGCCGGTGGATGGTTGGGATGACCCAACAACAGCTGGCCGAAAAAGTTGGAATCAAATTTCAACAAATTCAAAAATACGAAACCGGCATGAACAGGGTCAGTGCGTCGCGGCTTTGGGATATAGCGGAATCACTGGAAGTTCCGGTAAGTTTCTTTTTTGACGGCATCGAAGAACAGTCCAGCGCAACCAGCACAGCCTCGACAACTATTCCGGGCGACATCATGGCCGACAAAGAGGCCCTGCAACTGGTTCGTTCGTATTATTCAATTCCCGAAAATCAGCGCCGCAGACTGTTCGATCTGGCGCGGGTTCTGTCGGACGCGGCCTGAAAGCCGCTTGACGCCTAACCACCCTGTCGTTACCGAAAATGATAACGGCTGGGGTTGGGGGCGGTAAATGACACAATTTTCTGCATCTGACCGCGACGATCTGATCGGCGCGGCCCATGCATGTGCGGATGAGGCCCGTCTGGTCACGCTGGCATATTTCCGGTCCCGAAATCTGGGGACGGAAAACAAAGAACCAAGCGACTTTGACCCTGTAACCAAGGCCGACAAAGAGGCGGAAACCGCGATACGGGGTGTTTTGTCGCAACGTCGTCCGGATGACGGAATTCTGGGCGAAGAATTTGGCGCGCGCGCCGGCACGACCGGCTTAACCTGGGTGCTTGATCCGATCGACGGCACGCGCGGCTTTATCAGTGGCACACCAACGTGGGGCACATTGATTTCAGTGCGCGACGCGGATGGTCCGATTTTCGGATTGATCGACCAACCCTATATCGACGAACGATTCGCCGGTGGGTTGAATGTCGCTGAATTGCGTCATGGACAGACCTTGACCCCGTTGGCGGTACGCCTCACTTCCTGCCTGTCGGACGCGATTTTGTTTTCGACGTTTCCGGAAATTGGAACGCCGCAAGAACAGGCGGCGTTTCAGGCCGTGTCGCGTGACGTGAAACTGACCCGCTATGGGATGGACTGCTATGCTTATGCGTTACTGGCGGCGGGCCAAATCGATCTGGTGATCGAAGCGGGGCTGAATGCCTATGATATACAGGCCCCAATCGCCGTCATTCACGCGGCTGGCGGCATTGTGACCAACTGGCAAGGCGGCCCTGTTCATGATGGCGGTCAGGTTCTGGCGGCTGCCAGTCGTGAATTGCACGACGCCGCGCTGGAACGGCTGGGTGCATTGGCTACTGGCCACGGCGCATGAAGACCTATCTGATTCAAGGTGCCGATAACGTCATCACTATGGATGACACACGCCGCGAGTTGGTGGGTGCCGATATATTACTGCGCAATGGCGTAATCGCGGACATTGGTCACAATCTGGTTGCGCCCGAGGCTGAAATTGTCGTAGCGTCAGGTTGCGTCGTGACACCCGGACTGATCAACACGCATCACCATTTATACCAAACACTGACGCGCGCGGTGCCGGGCGGTCAGGACGCATTGCTGTTTGGCTGGTTGCAGACGTTATACCCGATCTGGGCGCGGTTCGGCCCCGATCATATGCGTATTTCGGCGCTGATCGGGTTGGCCGAACTGGCGTTGTCGGGCTGTACGCTGACGTCAGATCACCTGTATTTGTATCCCAACGGTTCGCGTCTGGACGACACCATCGACGCGGCGGGTGAAATCGGTCTGCGGTTTCATCCAACACGCGGCGCGATGTCGATTGGGGAAAGCGCCGGTGGGTTGCCGCCCGATAGTCTGGTGGAACGCGAGGCTGACATTTTGACCGACAGCATTCGCGTCGTCGACAAATTCCACGACGCAGCGCCGGGTGCAATGGTGCGTGTCGGACTGGCGCCGTGTTCACCGTTTTCCGTTAGTCGCGAGCTGATGCGCGACGCGGCCATTTTGGCACGCGACAAGGGCGTCATGTTGCACACCCATCTGGCCGAGAACGACGAAGATATCGCCTATTCGCAGGCGCAGTTCGGTTGTCGTCCCGGCCAATACGCCGAAGACTTGGGCTGGACGGGTGCGGATGTGTGGCACGCGCATTGCGTAAAGCTTGACAGCAACGAAATCGATTTATTCGCCCGTTCCGGCACGGGTGTCGCACATTGCCCCTGTTCTAACTGTCGATTGGGGTCGGGTATCGCGCCCGTGCGTGCAATGCGTGACGCCGGGATTAACGTGGGGCTGGGCGTGGACGGTTCGGCGTCCAACGACACTGGAAATCTGGTGTCCGAGGCGCGCCAGTTGATGTTGCTGCAACGCGTCGCCAATGGCGGTGACGCGATGAGTTCACGTGAGGCATTGGAAATTGCAACGCGCGGCGGTGCGGCGGTCTTGGGGCGCGACGATTGCGGTCGGATCGCCATTGGCAAACGTGCCGATATCGCGATTTGGGATGTCAGCGGGATTGAATCCGCAGGCAGCTGGGATCCAGCGGCGATTTTGCTGGCAGGTCCGACGCGTGTGCGTGATCTTTTCGTGGAAGGTCGCCAGATCGTGCGCGACGGCGCGCTGGCGACAATTGATCTGGCAGGCACCATCCAGCACCAAAACCGATTGGCGCGCGCGCTGGCAGGTTGAACTAATTGCGTCAGACGGAAGAATTCATTCGATACGCTCGCCCGCAATCCAAACATCATTTATCGCGCGATCGTCACCCATCATGATCGTTGGAAACAACGCCTCCCAGATATCTTCGGCGCGTTTACTGCGCTGTGCGATCGCTGGTGTCGACGCCAAGTCCAGTACGATCAAATCGGCCTCGGCCCCGACAAACAGGTTGCCGATTTTGTCGTCCATATGCATTGCGCGCGCCGAACCCGCCGTCGCCAGCCAATATAGCTGTGCCGCGTGCAGTGCCGTGCCGCGCAATTGCGCGATTTCGTAAGCTGCGGCCATTGTGCGCAGCATCGAAAACGACGATCCGCCGCCGGTATCTGTCGCCAGACCAATCCGCAGACCTTGCGCCTTTAGGCCCGCCATATCAAACAGGCCGGACCCGATAAACGTGTTGGACGTCGGGCAATGGAGCAGCGAGGCGTCCACTTCGCGCAGTCGCGCGCGTTCGCGGTCCGTCAGATAGATCGCGTGACCGTACATGCCACCCGGCCCTAACAGTCCGTGTTCTTCGTAGGTATCAAGATAATCGCGCGATTTCGGGAACAGCGACGCGACCCATTCAACCTCGTCTGTTTGTTCGGACAAGTGGGTTTGCATCAGGCAATCGGGATATTCGCCCCACAAGGCACCAAGCGCGGTCAGCTGTTCGGGTGTCGATGTCGGCGAAAACCGCGGCGTGATCGCATAGGACAGGCGATCACGCCCGTGCCATTTTTCCAACAACGCCTTTGAAAGGTCATAAGCCGATTGTGGCGTGTCCGTCAGACCAGTTGGTGCATTTCGGTCCATGCAGGTCTTGCCGGCCACCGCGCGCAGTCCCCGACGTTGGGCCTCGCTAAAATAGGCGTCCACACTTTCGGGGTGAATGGTGCAATAGCTGGCAACCGTGGTCGTGCCGTTGGACAGCGTCAGATCGAAATAGCTGCGGGCAATTTCGGCGGCATATCCGGCGTCTCCAAACCGCATCTCTTCGGGAAACGTATAGCTGTTTAACCAATCAATCAGCCGCTTGCCCCAACTGGCAATCATCGCCGTTTGCGGGTAATGCGCGTGTGCGTCGACAAAACCGGACGTAATCAGGTGATCGCCGTAGTCGGTCACGCTGATTTCCGGGCGCGCTGCACGCAGCGCATCAGCCTCGCCAATCGCAGCGATCTGCCCATCTTCGATCAAGATAGCACCGCGTCGCCGCCAGTCAGCAGCCTGTTCAATTGGAACATCAAACGGGTCCGCAACGAACCCCAGCGTCTGCCCCAAAATCAAATGTTTTTCGCTCATGTCGTCCCCGGAATTAATTGCCAAAACCTATGCCTATATATTGCCAACGTAAATCGCGCGTCCCTCTATTTCTTCGCGGATCGATCCCCTATGGTCGCCGCAACAAAAGACGAGGCCCGAAATGAGCGAAGAAATCATTCCCGACGAAGACCGTGAAGACGATGCCTATGTGCTGGGGCGGCGCGATGTCGCGGCAATTCTGGACGCCGTGGCTGTTGGTGATCACGATCTGCTGACCACCTTGATGGAACCGCTGCATGCGGCAGACATCGCCGACCTTTTGGAACAAATTGGGTCCAGCGAACGCCGCAATCTGGTGTTGTTGTACGATCGCGAGTTTGACGGTGAAATTCTGTCGGAACTTGACGAAAGTATCCGCGAAGAAATCATCGTTTTTTTGCATCCGCAAGTTCTGGCGGACGCCGTTCGCGAATTGGATTCCGACGACGTTGTTGACCTGATCGAGGATCTGGAACCCGAACAACAAGAAACAATTCTGGACGCGTTGGAAGACAGCGATCGCATGGCCGTCCAGCAGTCAATGGATTTCCCCGAGAATTCTGCCGGGCGTTTAATGCAACGCGAAATTGTGATGGGACCAGAACATTGGACTGTCGGGCAAGCCATTGATTTTTTAAGAAATACAGACGATTTGCCAGAACAGTTTTATCATATTGTCTTGGTAAACCCGCGTCATGAACCAACTGGCAATGTCACGTTGGGTCGGATAATGGGCTCGCGGCGCGAGACGAAACTTGCGGATATTGCCGAAGAAAGCTTTCGCACGTTTGTCGCCGATGAGGCCGAGGCAGATGTGGCCTACGCCTTCAACCAATATCACCTGATTTCGGCGCCCGTTGTTGACGAACACGGGCGGTTAATCGGTGTCATCACAATCGATGACGCGATGATTGTGCTGGACGAGCAACACGAAGAAGACATCATGCGTCTGGCCGGTGTTGGCGACGAAAGTCTGGCTGACAAAGTGCTGGAAACCGCGCGCGCGCGATTGCCCTGGTTGGCGGTAAACTTGGCGACCGCGATCTTGGCGTCACTGGTGATTGCGCAATTTGAAGGAATACTGGTCCAATTTGTGGCACTGGCCGTGTTGATGCCGATCGTCGCGTCGATGGGCGGAAATGCGGGCACACAATCGCTGACGGTGGCTGTACGCGCGATTGCAACACGCGATTTGACCGGATCAAACATCTGGCGGGTGATCCGGCGCGAGGTTTTGGTTGGTTTGGCAAATGGTCTGGTCTTTGCGGTTGTCATGGGCATTGTCGGTTTTGTCTGGTTTGGATCGCCAGTGATTGGTGCCATTCTGGCGGCGGCAATGATTGTCAATTTACTGGTTGCCGGACTGGCCGGTATTGGGGTGCCGGTTTTGCTGGAACGATTTGGCGTCGATCCGGCCCTGGCGTCGGGTACGTTTGTGACAACGGTGACCGATGTCGTTGGATTTCTGACGTTTCTTGGCCTGGCCACAATGTATTTGGTTTAGGGAACAATATGGACAAAGCCCAAGCCCGGCGCGCCGGATTTGATGCGCGACTTTTGGCACATTTGCCCGCCAGCGCGGCGCGTGGCGCGGCGAACCTGCAGGATTTTTTGGCACCCTACCGCGGTCTGACTGTTGCGGGTTACATGGCGATGCGCACAGAAATTGACCCTTTGCCCGCGATGATGGAAATGGCCAAATACGGCACCGTCTGTGTGCCGGTAATTTTGGGCGCTGCACGGCCGCTTGCGTTTCATCGCTGGACGCCAGAATGCGACATGACAAAGGGGGCATTTGGCGCGATGATCCCGGTTGTCGGTGAAATCGTCGTGCCCCAGATCGTGATCGTGCCAATGGTGGCCTACGACCCAACCGGGCAAAGGCTGGGCTATGGTGGTGGGTTTTATGACCGCACATTGGAACAGTTGCGCGCGCGCAACACGGTCAAGGCCATCGGTTTTGCCTATGCAGGGCAACAAATGGATGGCTTGCCGACGGAGCCAACTGATCAACCGCTGGACGCAATAGTCACCGAAAACGGCGTCGTGACGTTCTGATCGATCAGTCGGTACTTGCCCTTGACGAACGCAGGCCATAGCAAACTGATATGAAAATACTGTTCCTTGGCGACGTAATGGGTCGCGCTGGTCGTGCAGCAATAACCGAAAGACTGCCGCGTTTACGTGACGAATGGCGGCTGGATTTCGTCGTGGTGAACGGTGAAAACGCCAGCAACGGTGCCGGTCTGACAGGTGCGCACGCCAAACTATTGCTTGAAGCAGGCGCTGATTGTGTAACCCTTGGTGATCACGCGTTCGATCAAAAGGACATGATGCAGTTCATCGAAACTGAACCTCGCGTTTTGCGCCCCATCAACTACGCCAAAGGGGCACCGGGAAAAGGCGCCAAGGTTTTTCAGGCGCAAAATGGGCGCAAGGTTTTAGTGGTGCAAATTCTGGGGCAGGTGTTTATGAAACGCCCGTTCGATGATCCGTTTTCGGCCATTGACCCGGTATTGCGTGCGCATCCGCTGGGGGGAATGGTGGACGCCAGTCTGGTGGATATCCACTGCGAGGCGACATCGGAAAAAATGGGCGTTGGCCATTATTGCGACGGGCGCGCCAGCATTGTCGTGGGCACGCACACGCATGTGCCGACAGGTGACGCGATGATTTTGCCCGGCGGCACGGCGTTTCAGTCGGATGCTGGGATGTGTGGCGATTATAATTCAGTCATTGGGATGGAAAAAACCGAACCGATGCGCCGGTTTGTGACCGGGATGGGCAAGGCGCGTTTTACCCCAGCCGAAGGCCCGGCGACCCTGTCGGGGCTATATGTTGAAACCGACAATATGACCGGCAAAGCGACGCGCGTTGTAATGATCCGCGAAGGCGGTTTGTTGCAATCGTCGACGCCATGAACGGACGCTGGGACGGTCGTCTGTGGCTGATTAGTGCGTTGGTTCTTATGGGGGCTGGCTGGGGGCTGACGGTGCCGCTAGCGAAAATTGCCGTGTCCGGCGGATATCGTCACTTTGGCCTGATATTTTGGCAATTCGTGATTGGCGCGGTGTTATTGGCTGTCATTTCATTGGTGCGACGCAGACCATTGCCGCTGGGACGCAAGCAGTTGCGCTTGTATCTGATCATCGCGTTGATTGGCACATTGTTGCCAAATGCCGCGTCATACGAGGCTGCACGGCATTTACCAGCGGGTATTTTGGCGGTGGTTATTGCGCTGGTGCCGATGTTTGCGTTCCCGATCGCGCTGCTGATGCGGGTCGAAAAATTTGGTTGGCAGCGTCTGTTGGGTCTGTCGTTTGGCATTGCCGGTATCGCACTGTTGATTGGGCCCGATGCAAGCCTGCCGACCGGCGCGGCGGCGATATTTATCTTGTTGGCGATGGTTACGCCGGCCTTTTATGGGCTTGAAAGCAACGTGATTGCCAAGTGGGGCACATACGGTTGCGACCCTATTCAGGTCCTGTTGGGGGCTGAAATCGTCGGCGCCTTGATCGCTGCGCCATTGGCGATATCAACGGGCACATGGATCGATCCACATGTGGCGCTGAGCGCACCGGATTATGCGCTGATCCTGATGGCCATCATCCACGCGCTGGCCTATGCAGGCTACGTCTGGCTGGTGGGGCGCGCAGGGGGCGTTTTTGCCGCACAAGTCGCCTATCTGGTCACCGGATTTGGCGTTTTGTGGTCGATGTGGCTGCTTGGCGAAACCTATTCTGGATTTGTATGGGCCGCAATTGCCGCAATCTTTGCAGGCATATTCATGGTACAACCCCGCCCAAATGGCGAACCCCTTGAAGCGGCTCCGATGCCGGGTCAGAATGCCCTTGATCCTAGCGCCTAAGTTGACCCCGAGGACTGTATGAACAACCTCTTCTCTTTCGGCATCTCATTTGGCGAAACCGCGCAGGCGGTCATCGCATTGGCCGTGGTCGGCGCGATGTTCGTATTATTCGTGCGCGAAAGTTATCCAACCGAAGTTGTGGCCCTGTCTGGCGTCGCGGCGATGCTTGTGTTGGGGATTTTGCCCTATGAAAATGCGTTGACCGTGCTGTCAAACCCGGCCCCTTGGACGATTGGCGCGATGTTCATCGTGATGGGGGCGTTGGTGCGCACAGGTGCGTTGGACTGGTTCACGCAGATGGCCGAACGCAATGCACAGGCGCGACCGATGCTTGCCATAGCGGGGTTGATGGTGTTTGTCGTGATCGCATCGGCCTTCGTGTCCAACACGCCGGTTGTCGTGGTGATGATCCCGGTCTTTGTGCAACTGGCGCGAAAACTGAATATGCCAGCGTCGAAATTGCTGATCCCGCTGTCCTATGCGGCAATTCTTGGCGGCACATTGACCTTGATCGGGACATCCACGAACCTGCTGGTCGACGGCGTGGCGCGCGCCAATGGTCTGGCAGCATTCACGATTTTTGAGGTTACACCGCTTGGCATTATTTTGGTCATATGGGGCATGTTCTATTTGCGCGTGATTGCGCCGCGTTTGTTGCCAGCGCGCGATAGTATGGCAAATCTTTTGGCCGATAAATCGCAGATGAAATTCTTTACCGAGGTGGCAATCCCGCAGGGCAGCGAATTGATCGGCCAGCAAGTGCGCGGTGTGGATATATTCCGTCGCGAAGGCGTGCGGCTGATCGATGTTTTGCGCGGCGATGCGTCTTTGCGCCGGGATATGGAAAATGTCTTGATACAGGCGGGCGACCGTGTGGTGCTGCGCACCGCAATGAGCGAGGTTCTGGGCCTGCAACAAAACAAGCAGTTGCGGATGGTCGACAAGCTAAGTTCGGTTCAGACCGCAACCGTCGAAGTGCTGATATCACCCGGTTGCAAAATGATCGGCCGCTCGTTGGGGGCGCTGCGGTTGCGCCGGCGTTATGGCGTTTATCCGCTGGCCGTACATCGTAGAAACCAGAACATTGGCCGCCAGTTGGATGATCTGGTGGTGCGGGTTGGCGACACGTTGCTGCTGGAAGGTGCGCCAGAAGATATTCAACGCCTGTCAGTGGATATGGATATGGTCGATATCAGCCACCCCACGGCGCGCGCTTTCCGACGCACACACGCGCCGCTGGCGATCGCAGCACTGGTCGCGATTGTGGTTCTGGCGGCCCTTGGCGTCGCGCCAATATTTTTCGTGGCGATCCTTGCGGTGGCGCTGGTATTTTTGACCCGTTGCATCGATGCAGAAGAGGCATTTTCATTCATCGACGGGCGGCTATTGGTGTTGATCTTTTCGATGCTGGCGATTGGGGCGGCACTAGAGGCATCAGGTGCCGTACGTCTGATCGTCAATGGGGTCGCGCCCCACCTCGGCAACCTGCCACCGTTCATGATCATTTGGACGATATATTTACTGACGTCCGTTTTGACCGAACTGGTGTCCAATAACGCCGTCGCCGTCGTGGTGACGCCAATCGCGATTGGGCTGGCTGACGCGTTGGGGATAGACGCGCGCCCACTGGTTGTGGCCGTTATGGTTGCCGCCTCGGCGTCGTTTGCCACGCCAATTGGCTATCAAACGAACATGTTGGTCTATGGCCCGGGCGGATATAAATTTACCGACTTCATGATTGTCGGCATCCCGTTGAACCTGTCCATCGGCCTGCTGGCCTCGGCGGTTATTCCGTTTTTGTGGCCGCTTTGACCCCCTGGTCGCCCTGAGCAATCATAATGGCCAGAAAAACATGATCGAGGGGATCGCCACGATGACCACAAGAATTTCCAACGGCAACCCAATTTGCCAGTAATCAGAAAACCGGTAACCGCCGGGCCCAAGTATCAGCGTGTTGTTCTTATGGCCAATCGGAGTCAGAAATGCACAGGACGCTGCGATCGCGACGGCCATCAGAAACGGGTCGGGCGACACACCCAAAGTCTGGGCCATTTGGATACCGACCGGGGCGGCGACGATCGTGGTCGCGGTGTTGTTCAGGACATCGGACAGGGTCATTGTCGCGACCATCAGCAAGGTCAAAATCGCCCAAGCGGGCCAGCCGTTGCTGATGCCGATCAGCCAACTTGAAATCAGCTCGGTTCCCCCAGAAGTTTCCAATGCCGATCCCAGCGGGATCATAGACCCCAGCAAAACGACGACCGGCCATTCGATGTGCGTGTAGATTTCAGACAGTGGAATGATTTTGGCCAGCACATAGGCAACAACCACCAGCCCCAATGCGACCGGCAGGTACAATAATCCAAAACTTGCGGCCAGAACGGCACCGCCAAACAACCCGATTGCCAGCCAGACCTTGCTGTTTTCGGTAACGGCCAGACCACGGGCGGCCAATGGCAGACATCCCAGCCATTCGATCACGTCGGTCTCGCGATCCTTTGGCGTTAGCAGCAACAAAATGTCGCCGGCCCGAATCGGGGTTTTGCGCACCTGTTTGGTGATCCGTTTGCCTTGGCGCGAAATTCCCATCAACACCGTGCGCTGTCGCCATGACAGCCCCACCGCCTGCGATGTGCGCCTAACAAGGCGAGAATTTTCGGGCACGACAACCTCGACGATCGTCAAGCCGTCCGCGTCGGCGCGCAGACGTTCTTCGCGCACCTGTTCGGCGAACACCAACGACAATGCCGCGCGAAATTCGTCCAGCGCATCTGGTGACGCTTCCAGAACCAGCGCGTCGTTGGCCAATATTCGCGTATTGGCCTGGGTCCCGTAGCGCCGCTTGCCGCCGCGCACCAAGCCCAGGATTGCCACGTCGTTCTTTTCGGCCGTTTCGTATAGTTCGCTCAACCGTTTGCCGATGTGTTTTGACCCGGTAGGAACTGTCAGTTCGGCAACATACTGCGCCAAATCATCCATCGCGCTGCCAGATTTTTCGCCCACGCGCGCGGGGATCAACCGCCAGCCAATCGTTGCGACAAACAGCAAACCGGCCAGCGCGACGATGCCACCAACCGGCGCGAAATCGAACATTTTGAACGGTTCACCCAATGTGTCTTGGCGGATGGTGGCGATGATTATGTTTGGTGGCGTGCCGATCAAAGTCGCCATGCCACCAAGGATCGTGGCAAAAGACAGCGGCATCAGCGACAGGCGAATGGCGCGCTGTGCCTTGCGGGCCGTCTGAATGTCGACCGGCATCAGCAACGCCAATGCTGCCACGTTGTTCATGAAGGCGGACAGTACCCCGCCAATAACACCCATCATCGCGATATGTGGGCCGAGCGCTCGGTCACTGTCGACCAGCGTGCGGGTGATCAAAAACACAGCGCCAGATCGTACCAGACCGGCCGAGACGACCAAAACCAGCGCAACGACCAGCGTTGCCGGGTGTCCAAAGCCGGAAAACGCGTCCTTTGTGGGCACGACACCCAGAACGACGCCGGCCATCAGGGCGGTAAAGGCGACAAGGTCATAGCGAAAACGACCCCATAACAGCAGGGCAAAGACGCATCCAAACAATGAAAATAGTATTATCTGGTCACTGGTCATAGGCGGCCCCTTTACAAGATACAGCCAACCTTAACCGATTGGAAATTGCAACGCCAAGGTGGGCTTGCAGGGCGGGTGGCCCCTGACATATAGAGACGCCAGCAATTTACGTGATGGGAACAGGTTCATGGCAGGCCATTCAAAATGGGCAAACATTCAGCATCGTAAGGGGCGGCAAGATAAACTGCGCTCAAAACTGTTTTCCAAATTGGCCAAGGAAATCACCGTTGCGGCGAAAATGGGCGACCCGGACCCGGAAAAAAACCCGCGTCTGCGTATGGCGGTCAAAGAAGCCAAGTCGCTTTCTGTCCCGAAGGATGTGATTGATCGCGCGATCAAGAAATCGCAGGCAAGCGAAGGCGACGATTACGAAGAAATCCGCTACGAAGGCTACGGCCCGAACGGTGTCGCCGTGATAGTCGAGGCGATGACGGACAACCGCAATCGAACGGCGTCGACAGTGCGTTCAACGTTTTCCAAAAACGGCGGCAACCTTGGCGAAACCGGTTCCGTTGCGTTCATGTTTGATCGCACCGGCGAGGTGGTCTATCCCCCTGAAGTTGGCGACGCAGATACCGTTATGATGGCCGCAATCGAGGCTGGCGCAGAAGATGTCGAAAGCACAGAAGATGGCCACGTAATTTATTGCGCCGATACCGACCTGAACACCGTCGCGACCGCCCTTGAGACCGAACTGGGCGAATCTAATTCGACCAAATTGATCTGGCGCCCAACCACGACCACCGACATGGATCTGGACGGCATGCAGAAGCTGATGAAGCTGATTGACGCGTTGGAAGACGACGATGACGTTCAGCGCGTCACCGCCAATTTCGAGGCGTCCGACGAAATCATGGAACAACTGTAAATCGCCCGGTCGCTGGCGTCATGTGGATGCTGGTCACGGGGGCCCTGTTTGTTGCCGTCACAGCCATTGTGAAACATGTGGGTGACGGCCTGCCGCCAGCCGAATCTGCGTTTCTTCGGTATGTCATAGGGTTGGTTTTTCTGATCCCAATGCTGCGTCCCTTGATCTGTGCAAAGCTGTCGCGCCAATCGATCGGTCTTTTTGCGGCCCGCGGCGCGGCCCATTCAATTGGTGTAATGTTGTGGTTTTACGCGATGAATAAAATTTCAATCGCCGAAGTCACAGCGATGAATTACCTTTCGCCCATTTATGTCACCATCGGTGCCGCGTTATTCTTGGGTGAAACTCTGGCGTTTCGGCGGATCATGGCGATCCTTGTCGCGCTGGCGGGTGCGTTGATTATTCTGCGCCCCGGATTTCGCGAAGTTGGCCCCGGTCACATTGCGATGTTGGGGGCAGCCGTACTGTTTGGCGCGTCCTACCTGATCGCAAAACTTATGTCGGGGCGTACCAGTCCCGGCGTCGTCGTAGCAATGTTATCGATCACCGTGACGATCGGACTTGCGCCGTTTGCTGCGGCCGTTTGGGTGACCCCGAGCGTCGTACAACTGGGATGGATGGCCGTGCTGGCCGTCGTTGCCACGGCGGGGCATTTCACGATGACGCTGGCGTTTCGCGCCGCGCCGGTCAGCGTGACACAACCCGTCAGTTTCGTACAGCTTGTCTGGGCGGTTCTTCTGGGATCGTTGGTCTTTGGCGAAGCGGTAGACGGTTGGGTGGTCTTTGGCGGCGTGGTTATTTTGGGCGCCGTCAGTTTCATTACGTGGCGCGAAGCTGTGTTGAAACGCCGGGGTGTAACGCCGTCGCATGTGGCGACTAAACAGTAAGCGGCGAACGCGTGCCAGATCAAAGGCCCTTCCCGCGGTCTTGAGCGTTACCAGTCAATTGTCACTCGACAGTATACGGCAACACGCCGCGCGCGTTAAGATCGACAGACAGACGCCGTTCCAGGGGTGGCACCGAACGTTGGTGGCAATTCTTGCGTTCGCAGATGCGACATGAAATCCCGATCGGTTCGAACGCTTGCGGCTTGGTCAGTTCCATGTCGTCGGCGTAGACCAATTGGCTGGCGTGCTGAACTTCGCATCCCAATCCAATCGCATAGCGGCGCACGGGTGCGTGATAGGAACCGCCGGGTTTGGACACATCGCGCGCCAGACACAGATAGCGCACGCCATCCGGTGTTTCGGCCAGTTGGCGCAAAAACCGGCCCGGCGTTTCGAACGCCTGATGCACATTCCACAGCGGGCAGGCACCCCCATAGCGCGCAAACTGCAGCCGGGTGGCGGAATGGCGTTTTGTTATCGTTCCAGCCTGATCCACGCGTACGAAAAAGAATGGAATGCCCTTGGCACCCGGTCGTTGCAGCGTCGACAGGCGGTGCGCGACCTGTTCTATCGAAGCGCTGAACATATCCGCCAGCCGTTCCAAATCGTGGCGGGTTTCATGCGCAGCCGCCTGAAACGCTCGGTATGGTAGCAACGCGGCCCCGGCGAAGTAATTTGCCAGACCGATTTTTGCAATGCTGCGCGCCTCGTCCGTCTGGAAACGCGCCAGATCAAGTGTCGCATCCAGCAAGTCGTTATGCGTTAACAACGCCACCTGATGTAGCATCTGGAACCGCTTGGTGGCCGGGGCAGCGCGCGCCGATACCGTCAGCTGCTTTGTAGCAGGATCATACAACCGAAGATCGTCTGTGTCAGCAAACCGACCCTCGACACCGATTGCTGCCAGCGCCGCGGCGGCGGCTGCCTGCGGATCAAATGCAGCACCACCCGACGCGCTAAATTGTTCTGCCGCACGATCAACTGCATCAATATAATTGTCGCAATAATGAAAGAAATCGCGAACCTCTTCCCATGGGCTTGGGCGCACGGCGCTGTCTTCGCGCCCCAGGGCTTCGTCCAGTGACGCCAACCGTTCGTGTGTTTGGCGATAACTGCGGTGTAGTTGCAAGAATGCGCGCGCCAATGCAGGCGCATTGGATGCGGTCAGTCGCAAATCCGCCAGCGGCGGCGCGGCGGCGGCAAAAACGGGATCGGCCAGCGCCTCGCGCATATCCGTGACCATCCGTTCCGCGTCGCCCGTCGTCAATTCGGTGACGTCAAAGCCAAATTCATGCGCCAACGCCAGAACCACACCCGTCGATACGGGACGGTTATTATTTTCCATTTGGTTTAGGTAGGGCAGGGATACACCCAGCTTGGCGGCAAAATATTTTTGCGTTAATGCCAAGCCGGTGCGCACTTCGCGCAGCTTGGTGCCTGCGTATAATTTTTGTGTTGCCACATCGCCCGCCTTTGCAGATTTGCTTTTGGGCAACCTAACCTTTGCAAACCCGTTCAGGCAATCCCGACGCGACGTTCGCGTGCAATAACCCATAGGATCGAAAGAACAGTCAGTCCCGACACGATCAGTTGAATCCAAAGTAATGGGTATGGACCGCTTTCAGGGCCCAGCAACGCGCCTGCCAGTGCCGACAACGCAGCGCCGCCACCAATCATAATCGCTCCGCCCAGCCCTGATGCGGTCCCGGCCAAATGCGGGCGCACGGACAATTGCCCGGCCGTTGCGTTCGGCAATACCATCCCATTGCCGAAGCCCACAAAGGTCATGAACCCAAAAAAGCTGTAAGCGCTGCCGTACCCCGCAAGAAATGTTATCAGAGATAAGGCAATGCCAACGATCAACACCAACGAGCCGATCAGCACCATCCGGTTGGCGCCTAGACGCACCGATAGGCGGCCAGACGCAAGGTTGCCAAACATGTAGCCTAACGCCGGTGCACCAAAGAATAAGCCCAGCACGGTTGGCGGCAACCCAAAGACGACTGATCCCACGAAAGGCGCGCCACCGATGTAGGCAAAGAACGCGCCCGAAGAAAAAGCGGCGCACAGGCTGTAGCCCCAGAACCGTTGTGATCCAAGAAGTTCGGGATATTCGGAAATTTGTTTCCGAAAGCTGGACGACTGGTTTTTATTGGTTTCGCCCATGTCAAACCAGATCAGTGCAAATCCAAATACGCCTGATATCGCAAAGAACCAAAAGACGGATTTCCAGCCTAGATAGGCGTCCATATAGCCGCCAACGGCAGGGATGACCAATGGCACGATCGCCATGAACATTGTGATGTAGCCAATCATTGACGCAGCTTCAGATTGCGGCACCATGTCGCGCACAATCGCGCGCGACAAAGCCATGGCCACCGCGACTGTGGCCTGCAATAGGCGGAACGCCAGAAAAGTCTCGACGTTTGGTGAAAACACACAGCCCAGACTTGCCAAACTGAAAATGGCGAAACCGGCCAACATCACGCTGCGGCGACCGTATCTGTCTGACAGCGGGCCGATGAAGATTTGTAACACCGCGTTGCTGACAAGAAACAGCGCGACCGACAGCTGTATAATCCTGTATTCGGTCTCAAAATATAGCGTGATCCGTGGCAAGGACGGCAAAAACATATTCATCGCCATCGCCGAAAACCCTGTTACGACGATCAATGTAATAATATGCGGGGGCGTGGTTCGGTCAAGAAACCGAACGTCCGGTCTGGTGTTCATCCGCAATTGATAGAGTGGAACTTTCGGCGATCCAAGGGGAAATCGCATGTTGATTATTCGCATATTTGCATTTTGCAAATATATATACCGCTCCTACTTCAAAACCCGAAAGTTCTCGTGGGTGATGACGCGGAAGTTGTCTGACACCTTGTCGCGGAATTTCGTCCATTCCTGCGGGATGGTTTCACGCATGAATGCAAGGATGGCGTCGGCGAACTGCTTCTGACTTGGGTAGTAGCGATTGTGGGTAACGTATTGATGCAAGACGGCCCAAAGCCGCTCAATCGGATTGAGATGAGGGCAGTAGGGCGGCAGTTGGATCAGATGGATACGGCAAGCCGGTCTGGCAAGGAAAGCTCTGACATCGGGCCCTTTGTGGTAGGCAGCGTTGTCCCAGATGACATGAATGATGCGCTTGTCGGGGTTACGCTCCTCAATCTTGGTCAGAAGCTGTGCTGCACTGACCCCATCAACGGTTGTGGGCTCGACAAAGGGTGCATCGAAGGTTTCGAGGCTTACAGCCCCATGAATGTTCACACGACCGCGCCCTGCCGTGCTGAGAACCGCTGGATTTGATCCCACCTTCACCCAGCCAAATGCAGGCTTGGTCTGGTATTCCGGATGCACCGCATCGGCGAAGTAGACGGCTTCATCTGCCGGTAACTCACGCATCAGGCGCTCGTAGAATGCGATGAAGGCTGCCTGCTTTTCCGCTGATGCCACGCGCGGCAGGGGCTTGGGCTTGCGGTATTCAAAGCCCAGTCGGGCCAGAAGTTTGATGCAGCCAGAATGGGAGTAGTTCAGACCGCACTCAGCCGAGACATGGGCCCTGATCTCGACCGTCGAGCGACAGAAGCGTGCCTCCAGCCAAGCGCATAACGCAGCCTCCTGTGCCTGCGTCATACGGGACTGACTGCCCTTCCAGCCGTCGAAGGCAAGCGCATCCCAGCCATCTTGCCGGTAGCTCTTATACCAACCCCGGATGGTATCGTCGTCCAAATACAGGAAATTCGAAATCTCTTGGCAGGATTTGCCGTCGTCGAGCAGCAGGATCGCATTTGCCCGGCGGGCAATGCCGTGGTCTTCGCGCTGGCGACGCAAGCAAGCCTCAAGCTCGAGGCGGTCTGCTGAAGAAAGAAAACCAGGGCGGATCATAGGCATAGCTGAATCGTTCCAAGCCCAGCCGTCAAGCCATCAAATTCGGCTTCCGCAGGACTCGGAGTATAATTTCGAACAAATGCGCGATGTGCTGATTGTACAGCCCGATACATCCATTGGACGATCTGCGGCCAATTTTGCGCGTATCATGCGTGCCGTGGATACGATAATAGGTCCACGACAGGTACAAAGCGTGCGTGCCCAACGGATTGTCCGGACCGGGGCCAACAAACGCGGGCCATTCGGGATTGCGCTTGATCATCGACGGCGTTGGTCGCCATGACGGCCCCTCGACCTTTTGCACAACCGACGTGCGCCCGCGCCGTGTCAGATCTTCGCTAAGCGGTACACTGGTCGGGTATAAGATATAAGTCATCTCGTCCTCGGACCAATAATGCAAAGCGCGCGACGTCGTATCGACCAGAATCGCACCATTTTTCAAATTTGCAAAATAGGGTTTCCATTCCAGCGAGCGAAAGCTTGAAATATTGTGTCGAATATCTGGCGTGATTTCAGCTTCAAGTTCGACAGTGCCGGTCGCGTCGGTGGTTTGGGCCAACGCTGGCGCGGCCAGAACACTGGCACTGGCTGCCAAAAAGCCGCGACGGCTAAGCTTAAAATTTGTCCGCTCGGACATCATGATGCTCCCATTTGGGTTTAATCGGTGTTGCGCGCACAATATGTCTGCAATGGCGCAACCGCAATTCAAAGAAGCGTCATATCGGCGAATTTGCGCGGGATGTGTTTGAACCCAGCCGGATTGCGCGATAAAGCTGCTACAGTTCTTTGGGTTAGGTAGACAATGTTACGGATAATCACAATTTTTGCAGCGGTGATCTTTGCCCTTTCGGCGTGTTCGACCGATGAACCGCATTTTCACGCAGATGGCAAACCACTGCAGCGTGTTTACACGATTTCAGCGAACGACGCCGGGCCGATCCAGTTTCGCGTGCTGGATTCGGTCAACGCCTTGCGTCAGGCGGCGGGCGCCCAGCCAGTTGCCCTGAATTCCCAATTAACCGCCGCAGCGGCCACGCATTCACGCGACATGGCGATCCAGAACCGCCCCTGGCATTTCGGATCAGATGGTTCGTCGCCACTGGACCGTGTCCTACGCACCGGTTATCGCGGCAAAATGCTGGGTGAAAATATCTCCGAGACCTATGAAACCGAATTGGAAACACTTGCGGCGTGGATGGAACAGGCCGACACGCGGGTCGTTATTTTAGACAAAGACGTCATCGATATCGGGTTTTCTTGGTATCAGGAAGAGAACGGCAAAATCTGGTGGACCTTGGTCACCGGCGGCCCATCTGACACCGATCTTCAGGGGTGAATGTCAATCTGGGTACCAGTCTGCCGCAGGGTAACAAAAGCGGAGCTGTGGTGGATGAGTGAGCAGGCGAGCCACGAGGCAGACAACAGCACGGATCACGCCCCCGGTCGGCGCAAGCGCGGGCAGTTATTGTTTGCCGGGCTGTTGTTGGCGTTTTCGACATTTCTGTTTTTGCAGTTAGGTCAGCAAACCACTTGGGTGGAAAACACCCAATTATTTGCGCAACCGGCATTCTGGCCGACTGTTTCGGTTTGCGGGATGCTTGGGTTTACCGCGCTGCACCTTTGGAAATTACCGCGACGCCGGTTCATTGGCGCGGATTGGGACGAAGGGGCGATTTGGCTGTCGTCATTCGAATTTGCGGGCTGGTTTCTGGGTTACGTTTTTGTGGTGCCGTATGTCGGGTACCTGTTGTCAACGTTGGTATTTATGGCGCTGATCGTGCTGCGGCTTGGCTATAGATCGCGTGCGATGATGTGGATTTCGCTTGGCTTTGGCGGCGCGGTGGTCGTGCTGTTCAAAGGGTTATTGTCGGTGCGCATTCCCGGCGGCGCAATTTATGAATATCTGCCCGGCGCGCTGCGTTCCTTTTTCATTTTGAATTTCTGAGATCGCGGTGGAACTGTTATCCGACGCCCTTTTAATTCTGGCCCGTTGGGATGTCGGTCTGGCCCTGTTGGTCGGATCGGTTGGCGGTGTTCTGATCGGTGCGATCCCCGGCGTTGGCCCGGCTGTGGCCATCGCGATCCTGTTGCCCGCCACGTTTTCGATGGACCCGATTGTCGGGTTGACCGTTTTGTTGGGCATTTACGGATCGTCGATGTACGGCGGTGCGATCCCGGCGATCCTGATCAACACCCCCGGGACGGCGGTGAACGCGCTGACCACCTATGACGGATTCCCGATGACCAGCCGGGGCGAGGGGCGCCGCGCCCTGTCGCTGGCCTATTCCGCCAGTTTCTTTGGCGGCATTTTTTCAGTCATCTGCCTGATCTTATTTTCACCCGTGCTGGCCAAAGTCGCGCCGATGTTTGGATCACGAGAGATTTTTCTGGCTGCACTGCTGGGATTGATCCTGGTCATTCTTGCGCATCGTGGCCAGACGCTGATTGCGGCGGCACTGGCGAGTTTTGGGATATTTCTGAACACCGTCGGGCTGGAGCCCGTCAAATACACCAAACGGTTCACCTTTGATCAGTCGTGGCTGGCAAGCGGCGTTGACCTGATTGTGGTGGTGTTGGGGCTGTTCGCGCTTAGTCAGGCGTTCTTTTTGTTGCAGGGTGAGGATGAAAAAGTCCGCACCAGCCCGCTGCGCGGTAATTTCTTTCAGGGTTTTCGTGAACTTGCCCGCCATTCGCGCGTGGCGGCGGTGTCTGCCAGTTTTGGTGTGGTGATGGGGATGATCCCCGGTGTAGGTGAATTCACCGCGCAATTTATGTCCTACACCTATGCACAGCGCAGTTCCAAACGACCGCAGGATTTCGGCCACGGCAGTTCCGAGGGATTAATCGCCGCCGAAACATCCAATAATGCGGTGCCAGCTGCCGCGATGGTGCCGCTGTTGGCGCTTGGCATCCCGGGCGAGGCGCTGACGGCGATGATGTTGTCGGTGTTTTATGTGCACAATGTCGTGCCGGGGCCGGGATTGTTTCTGTATCACATGGATTTCGTCGTGGCCTTGTACCTGTCACTGGCGATCCTGAATGTGCTGGTTCTGGTGTTTCTGCTGTTTGCCACCAATTCACTGATCAAAGTCGTGAAAATTCCGAATCGGTTCTTAGGGGCGTGTATTCTGGTGCTAAGTTTCGTCGGTGTCTATTCGCTGCGAAATTCGGCCACCGACTGTACGGTGGCGGCCGCCTTTGGGGTCCTTGGGTTCATCCTGAAACGCCTGTCGCTGCCGATTGTGCCGATCATTCTGGGCATGGTTCTGGGCGGCATTATGGAAGTGAAGCTGCGGTCTTCAATGAACCGGGTGAAAGCGCCGCTGGATTTCATCGACAGACCGGTGGCGATGATCGTTTTTGCGGGGATCGTATTAGTTTTGGCAGCCCACGCGCGCCGCCAGTGGATCGACGCGAGAGCGCGCAAAGGAAAGGCGCAGGTTCAACGCCATTCGACAACACGCTTTGGGGTGGCGCTGGACGCGCGCCGACGCCGGTTGGCACAGGCACGTAAACGCGCCATTCGTGCAACAGCGCGGGCACGCCAACGCCCGCCAGCCAAATGATAACGGTTTGAAAACGATGGACAAACGCATTCTGGTCGTCGGCACCTATGACACGAAAGACGACGAGCTGACATTTCTGGCAGACTGCATTCGCGGCCAAGGAGGGCACGTCGTGACAATGGATGTCAGCGTGCTGGGAGAGCCCGCGAACCCCACCGACCATTCCAAACACAACGTCGCGCAGGCGGGTGGCAGCACGATCCAGACGGCCATTGATTGCGGCAATGAAAACACGGCGATGCAGATTATGGCGCGTGGCGCGGCCGCCCTTGCGGCGCAATTGCACACGCAGGGCGCCATGGACGCGGTCATCGTGTTGGGCGGCACAATGGGCACCGATCTGGCGCTGGATGTTTGTGTTGCGCTGCCGGTTGGTGTGCCAAAATATGTTGTGTCGACAGTTTCATTTTCGCCAATGCTGCCGCCTGAACGTCTGGCCCCGGATATTCAGATGATCCTGTGGGCAGGCGGGCTGTACGGGCTGAATTCAGTGTGCAAAGCGTCGCTTTCGCAAGCGGCCGGTGCGGTGTTGGGTGCCGCGCGCGCCGTCCAGCCACCCACGTGCGTGTGGTCGTCGACAGGCGGGCAGCCACTGATCGGCATGACCTCGTTTGGCAAAACCGTTCTGCGCTATATGGTGCCACTGAAACCGGCACTGGAAGAACGCGGGTTCGAGGTGGCAGTGTTTCACGCAACCGGTATGGGCGGGCGGGCGTTTGAAAGTCTGGCGCAGCAAAATGCCTTTGCCTGTGTTCTGGACTTTGCCCCACAAGAAGTCGGCAATCACCTGATGCGGTCATCGATTTCAGCCGGGCCTGATCGAATGACTGGGGCGGCGCGCGCGGGCGTGCCGCAAATTATTGCGCCTGGATGCTGCGATTTGGTTGATTTCATCGGCTGGCAGGACCTGCCGGAACGCTTCGAGTCCTATGAATGCCACGCCCATAACCGGCTGCTTTCGTCCGTGGTTTTAACCGCCGCCGACCGACGCGACGTTGCGCGGACGCTCTGTGCCAAGATGGCTGGTGGCGCGGCCCCGACGACGTTCATCCTGCCGACCCAAGGTGGAAACGAATGGGATCGTGCGGGCGCACCGTTGCATGACGGGGCAGCGATGGCGGCGTTTTGCGACGAAATGCGCCGGTGTTGTCCGGATAACGTCACAATGATCGAGGTGGATTGTCATATCAACGACATGGCCTTTGCGCAGACAACGCTTGGCGTTATTGATGGCTGGATTGCGGATGGGACAATCAGGGCCTGACAATCTGGTCGAATTGCCGCAACATGCTATATGTTGGCGAATTGGTCATTCCCGGCGTTGAAACTACGCCCATCACTATCGACCAAAAGGTCAAACATCATGGCGCATTTGAGTTTTGAATATTCCAACGGATTGGGGCGCGTCGCTGATCTGGACCAGCTTTGTGCAACGTTGCGCGATGAAATGATGGCATCGGGTGTGTTTCCCCTTGCCGGGATACGGGTGCGCGGGTTTGAGGCCGATGTGATGTGCATCGCGGACGGCGGCGCGCATCACTTTGTGGATATGGTTTTGCGCATGGGGCAGGGCCGTGACATCGCCACCCGGAACGCGGTCGCAGACAAGATTTATTCCGCCGCCAGAGGTGCGCTTATGCCCCGGATTTCCACCGGGTTTATGCTAAGTCTTGAAGTGGTCGAAATCGACGCGAGTTTTTCGCGTAAATCGTGGAATACGGTGCGCGAAAAAATTGGCGATACCGTCATTGGTGAACCAAAAAATTGACAACCAAAAACGACCGCCACGTTCGCGCATCCGTACTTACGGCTCGATAAGCGTCACCCCCGGCAGACGCTGTATTTTCGCAACATCATTGTCGTATATCGCCGTCAACTCGTCGATCAGGTCTTGGGTCCAGCCCGGCGCGTCCAATTCCAGATCGACCAGATCTTCAATAGCAAATTTGTCCAGGAACGCTGCGATAATGCGGCGTTTGTGAATTTCATTTTGGGGTGGGCTATCCCTTAGAAACGCCGTCATACGTTTCATTCCGTGCGGGTGCATTATTGAACTTAGCAGGTTGAATTCGCCGTCAAGCGTTGAAAGCGCGTCCAGTCCACATAGTTCGCGCATCAATTGGCCCCAAATCAGTGGCGTATCTTCGTTGCACCAGACGGTGATCGGACAGCCGGGATTGGATTCCTGCACCGCAAGAATGACGTCGGACCAAAGCGCGTCTTTGATGTCAGCACCGCTTAGGAAATCTTCGAATGAATCGTGGTTTTGCAGCTTGTGGTAATAGGCGTTGGGAATAAACGTCGCCGGATTTTTGATCGCAATGAAGAATTCGACATCGTCATCGGGAAAGACATTGCGCACCCAGTTGGCTTTGTATTCGGCCTTTTCATACAATATTCCGCTTTCGAAAATCCGGCCGTGGACGCAAATTAAATTTTCGTCCGACAACACGACGCGTGTTGCAGTATCATCGGCCATGATTGTCTTGCGGATCTTTTCGCTGGTGTTTTCATCTGCTGGTTTGCCACGAAGTTGCGCTGCCGTGCGCCGCAGTACTTTTCGATACCGCCCAGGTCCGGGCACGCTGATGCCTTCTTTTGACAGGATATCAACATTTTGCAGCAACGAGCGAAGCAACTTGTCTTCGTCGGTACAATGAAAACCCAGATGGATTGCTACCTGCATTTTGGTTTGGTGGCCCGCTATATTGTTGCATCAAAGTAACTGAGGTTTCTGGACAGTTAAACCGCTTTTGGCTATTCGATTGGCAAATGACCGAGCAAAACAGTCAGAATCCCGTAATACCCCGCCGCAAAGCGCGCGGAGACCCATGGTTCGCCGGGGTTGTGGTCGTTGCCATACTGGTATTGCTGCCGATTTTGGCGGTGTTCTGGATAGCCTTAAATCCCAGCGAAAACATCTGGCGCCACTTGATCGCCACGACGTTGCCGCGCTATTTGGAAAACACCGTGGTGTTGGCGATTTCTGTTGGGGCGATATCGGCAATCACCGGCACACTTACGGCATGGATGGTGACAATGTACCGCTTTCGGGGTGCGCGGGCACTGCAATGGCTATTGTTGTTGCCACTGGCGATCCCGGCCTATGTCGGGGCTTATGCGCTGGTGGATTTTCTGGAATATGCCGGGCCGGTCCAGTCGGCTATACGGCAATATTTTGGCTGGGATAACGCGCGCGACTATTGGTTTCCCGAAATCCGATCACGCGGCGCGGCGGTTCTTGTGCTAAGCGCCGCCCTTAGCCCTTATGTGTTCTTGCTGGCGCGATCTGCGTTTCGCGAACAATCGGCGGGATCATATGATGTCGCACGCGCGCTGGGCGCGGGGGCTGTTGCACGATTTTGGCGGGTCGGATTGCCACTGGCGCGACCCGCAATCGTTGCAGGCACGGCCATTGTGATGATGGAAACGGTCAGTGATTTTGGTGCGGTGTCGTATTTTTCGGTGCAAACGCTGACGACCGGGATCTTTAGCGTCTGGTTGGATGGTGGAAATGCGGGTGGCGCGGCGCAAATTGCGAGCGTCGTCTTGCTGTTGGTCTTTTTACTGGTTGGCCTTGAAAAACGCAGTCGGCGAAATTTACGCTTTCACAAGACGGCCGGTAGTGTTCGTGCGGTCATGCCCGAGGTGTTGAACGGATGGCGCGGATGGCTGGCGCTGACGTTGTGCGCTTTGCCGTTTTTGATTGGGTTTGTCTTACCTGCCGCGGTCATTCTTGGACATGCGCTGGACAATACCGAACGTTGGTTGGACCCGGCGCTGTTTCGCGCATTTGGCAACACAGTATTTGTCGGCGCAACCGCTGCTGTCGTCACGGTATCGATGGCGATATTCCTTGTCTACGGCGCGCGCCTGCGCGACAAAAGTAATGGAATTTTATTGCCCTTAACGACGATCGGATACGCCGCACCCGGCGCCGTTCTTGGGATTGGCGTGCTGTATCCGATGTCGATTGCCGACCACGCGATTGCCGACGTGATCGAGGCGGCCGGTGGTTATGATGTTGGCTTGCTGATGACCGGGTCAGCATTCGCGATCATTTACGCCTATTCGGTGCGGTTTTTTGCGATTGCGCAGGGGGCGTGTGATGGTGCGTTTGGGCGGATATCGCCGTCGATCCCGATGGCCGCACGATCTTTGGGGCAAACGGCTGGCGGCACTTTGCGGCGGATATATTTTCCACTGATCAAAGGGTCCGTTGGCACGGCGCTGTTGTTGGTATTTGTCGATTGCACCAAAGAACTGTCCGCCACGCTGTTGTTACGACCGTTTAATTTCAGCACGCTGTCCACTCGCGTTTATGAAATGGCATCGCTGGAACAATTGGGCGACGCCGCCCCCGCCGCCGTTCTGGTGATCCTGACAGGGCTGGCGGCGGTTTTGGTGCTGGCGCATGCCAACAGGAACACCGGCTGATGGGTGGGCGTGTGGTTTTTGTGATTGGCGTTTCGGGTTGCGGCAAGTCGACCGTTGCCAACGCGCTGGCCGAAAGTCTGGGCGGCCAGTTTCTGGAAGGCGACGCGTTCCATTCGCCTGAAAACATTGCCAATATGCGGGCAGGCCAGCCGCTGAGCGATGATATGCGTTGGGGCTGGCTGGACGATCTGGCTACTGCTGCCGACGCGCAGGCTGCCAACGGTCACAACGTCTTTGTCGCCTGTTCAGCACTGAAACGCATTTACCGCGACCGCCTGCGCGTCAAGGTCGGACCCTGCACAATGATTTTGCTGGACGGCCAAAGGCTGGTCATTCTGGATCGCCTGAATTCGCGCACAGACCATTATATGCCGCCCGGGTTACTGGACAGCCAGTTTCGCGACCTCGAACTGCCGGATGCGTTCGAGGAAAACATGTTTTGTATTGACGCCGACCAGACGCCCGACGCCGTTTTGAGCGCAGCGCGCGCTATTGCCTTTTCACCAATCAATTGACATTGCTCGCCGAACACTTACAGAAATAGCCATGTTCTTTGTATGTTCTCATTTTTGGGTTGGAAATCCGGCCGACTTAAACTATCTCTTAACGATTGATCCCCGGGGGCACGAATGGTCGAGCTGAAGAATATCGAAGTACGCGGCGCGCGCGAACATAATCTGAAAAATATCGACGTCGATATTCCGCGCGACCAGCTGGTCGTGATCACCGGCCTGTCGGGATCGGGTAAATCCAGCCTGGCGTTTGATACGATTTATGCTGAAGGCCAGCGGCGCTATGTCGAAAGCCTGTCGGCCTATGCGCGCCAGTTTCTGAACATGATGCAAAAGCCGGATGTTGACCATATCAGCGGCCTGTCGCCAGCGATTTCTATTGAACAGAAAACGACATCAAAAAACCCACGTTCCACCGTTGGAACAGTGACCGAAATTTACGACTATCTGCGGCTTTTGTTTGCGCGTGTCGGTACGCCCTATTCCCCGACCACCGGCCTGCCGATCGAGGCACAACAGGTGCAAGATATGGTCGACCGGGTCATGGCGATGACCGAGGGCACGCGCGCATATCTGTTGGCGCCAATCGTGCGTGATCGCAAAGGCGAATATCGCAAAGAGTTTCTGGAACTGCGCAAAAACGGCTTTCAGCGGGTGAAAGTCGATGGTGAGTTCTACGAGATCGAGGATGCGCCGAAACTTGACAAGAAATACCGCCACGACATTGACGTGGTGGTTGACCGGATCGTGGTGCGCGACGGGCTGGAAACACGACTGGCCGATAGTTTTCGCACGGCGCTGGATTTGGCAGACGGCATCACCATTCTGGAAACCGCGCCCCACGAAGGCGAACCAGAACGCATCACATTCAGCGAAAAATTTGCCTGCCCAGTCAGCGGTTTCACCATCCCCGAAATTGAGCCGCGCCTGTTTTCGTTCAACGCGCCCTTTGGGGCTTGCCCGCAATGCGACGGGCTAGGGGTCGAATTGTTCTTTGACGAACGGTTGGTGGTGCCCGATCAGACGTTGAAAATCTATGACGGCGCGCTGGCCCCTTGGCGTAAGGGTAAATCTCCCTATTTCCTGCAGACGATTGAATCACTGGCCAAGCATTACGGCTTTAAGCGTTCTACCCCGTGGAACGAATTGCCCGAGGCAATTCAACGGGTGTTTTTGTACGGTTCCGGGGAAGATGAGATTGAATTTCGCTATGATGAAGGCGGGCGCGTTTATCAGGTTTCGCGCAGTTTTGAGGGCGTGATCCCCAACATGGAACGCCGTTACCGTGAAACGGATAGTGCGTGGATCCGCGAAGAATTTGAACGCTACCAAAACAATCGCCCGTGTGGCAGTTGCGGCGGTTTCCGTCTGCGCCCAGAAGCGCTGGCGGTAAAAATCGCCGGATTGCACGCCGGTCAGGTGGTGCAGATGTCGATCAAAGAGGCGTACAATTGGTGCCAGTTGGTGCCGGAACAACTGAGCGTGCAAAAGAACGAAATTGCCCGTGCGATATTAAAAGAAGTCCGCGAACGGTTGGGATTTTTGAACAATGTTGGGCTGGAATATCTGACGCTTAGCCGGAATTCAGGCACTTTGTCGGGCGGCGAAAGCCAGCGTATTCGTCTGGCCAGCCAGATTGGATCAGGGCTGACAGGCGTGCTTTACGTGCTGGACGAACCATCAATCGGATTGCACCAGCGCGACAATGATCGCCTGCTGGGGACGCTGAAAAACCTGCGCGATCAGGGCAACAGCGTTATTGTGGTCGAACATGACGAAGAAGCAATCCGCGAGGCTGATTATGTTTTTGACATCGGCCCCGGTGCGGGAATTCATGGCGGATACGTCGTGTCACATGGCACGCCCGCCCATGTCGCGGCTGATCCTGCGTCGATAACCGGCCAGTATCTAAGTGGCACCAGAAAGATCGCGGTGCCGTCAAAGCGGCGCAAGGGCAACAAGAAAAAGCTGACGGTCGTGCGCGCCAGCGGCAACAATTTGCAGGACGTAACGGTCGATTTCCCGCTGGCGGAATTTGTCTGCGTAACGGGCGTTTCGGGTGGCGGTAAATCGACGCTGACAATCGAAACGCTGTTCAAAACCGCGTCGATGCGGCTGAACGGCGCGCGCCAGACTCCGGCACCGTGCGACGCGATAAAGGGTCTGGAACATCTTGATAAGGTTATCGATATTGATCAACGCGCGATCGGGCGCACGCCGCGATCAAACCCGGCGACCTACACAGGGGCGTTCACCCCGATCCGCGATTGGTTCGCCGGGTTGCCCGAAGCCAAGACGCGCGGATACAAACCCGGCCGGTTTTCGTTCAACGTCAAAGGCGGGCGTTGCGAGGCGTGTCAGGGTGACGGGTTGATCAAGATCGAAATGCACTTTTTACCGGACGTCTATGTGACTTGCGAAACCTGCAGTGGCGCGCGCTATAACCGCGAAACTCTGGAGGTCCGTTTCAAGGGCAAAAGCATTGCTGATGTGTTGGACATGACGGTCGAAGACGCGCAGGTGTTTTTCAAGGCAGTGCCCAGTATTCGCGAAAAAATGGACGCGCTGGTGCGTGTCGGACTGGGCTATATCAAAGTTGGACAGCAAGCTACGACGCTGTCGGGTGGCGAAGCGCAGCGCGTGAAACTGTCCAAAGAACTTGCGCGAAGGTCGACCGGTAGGACGTTGTATATATTGGATGAACCGACGACTGGATTGCATTTTGAAGATGTCAAAAAGCTGTTGGAAGTGCTGCATGAATTGGTTGATCAGGGCAACACAGTGATCGTGATTGAACATAATCTCGACGTGGTGAAAACTGCCGACTGGATCATCGATATCGGACCCGAAGGTGGTGACGGTGGCGGGCAGATCGTGGCGACCGGCACACCGGAACAAGTGGCCGAGGTCGACGAAAGTTATACTGGCCAATACCTGAAAACGATGCTGGCGGGACGCTTGGTTGCGGCGCAATAACCGCTGGAATTGCGCCGGATCGGTGGGACAGTTATTCGCCTCCGGCGGGGATATTTGTAGAAAATATAAGGTGTTAGGCGTCGAGTTTAATCCAAACCGGAACATGATCTGACGGTCTTTCGTGGCCGCGTATATGGGCGTCAATCTGGCAGTCTTCCAAAAGGTCAGCGCATTGCGGTGTCATTAGAAAATGGTCGATGCGAATGCCGTCATTGCGTTGCCATGCGCCAGACTGAAAATCCCAGAAACTGTATTGTTCCGGGGCCCGATTGCGGGCGCGAAACGCCTCGGTGAAACCGAGGTTCAGGATACGTTGATAGGCGGCGCGGCTTTCGGGCAGTGCCAGCGCGTCTTTGTGCCATGCCGTCGGGCGGGCCGCGTCAATATCTTGTGGGATGATGTTGTAATCGCCCGCCATTAATGCGGGCTCTTCGCTTGCAAGCAGCTCGACCGCGCGGGCGTGCAGGCGTTCCATCCACGCGAGTTTATAGTCGTATTTTGGCCCCGGGACCGGGTTGCCATTGGGCAGATACAGCCCACATACGCGGATCGCGCGCGCGCCGACGACGGTGGCCTCGATCCAGCGTGCCTGGATGTCTTCGGGGCCGCCCGGCAGGCCGCGCACCACATCTTCGAGCGGGAATTTGGACAGGATCGCCACGCCGTTGAACGACTTTTGACCGTGGGTTTCGACGTTATAGCCAAGGTCTTCAAATACCTCGCGCGGGAAATTTTCGTCGATGGATTTGATTTCCTGCATCAATACGACGTCTGGCTGCGCCTCTTTCAGCCATTCCAGGACGGCCGGTGTGCGTGCTTTGATTCCGTTGATATTATAGGTCGCTATCTTCATGGGGCCCCCGATGTCGGCGTTATTGTGATTGGACTATAGGGCAAGTGCAATGGGTCCGTGACCCGGCGAGCGAGATAGCGGCGAGTTTTATGTGGTTCAGCCCTTGAATGTAAATCCTATATACATATGTCAATTGGACAGGCGAGGGGCCTGGGACAACGAGGAGTGAATTTATGAAAAAAGTAAAAATTTCGACAGCCGCGTTTCTTGCAGGTGTGACGACATTGGCGGTAAGCCTGCCTGCCGTCAGTTCATCCAGTTTGATTGAGATTGAACGAACCGAGATTTCCGCCGAGGCCTATCTTGCGGGCGAGGCTGATTTCGAGGCGATCGATATGTGGGCACCAACAAAGGCACTTTAATCGGTCTGGCCGATCGTGGTTCCTGCCGAATAGGCGGACGCCCATGCCCATTGAAAATTATAGCCACCCAGCCAACCGGTGACGTCCACGACTTCGCCAATAAAATAGAGGCCGGGCGTGGTTTGGCTTTGCATGTTTCGCGCGTTTAGACCATCGGTGTTAACCCCGCCAAGGGTTACCTCGGCGGTTCGATAGCCTTCGGTGCCAATTGGCTGGATGTGCAAATTTTGCAGCCAATCGGCAATTTCGCGTAGCCGGATGTCTGACAAATCGGCGATATTGCCCGACAGGTCCCATGCCTGACACAGGCCCGCCGCAAGCCGGGACGGGATCAGGTCAGCGATGACGTTGGTGATCTGGCGGCGACCATTTTCCTGCCGCTTGGCGCGCAGCAGGTCAAATCCGCTGCTATGTGGCAAAAGATCAAGCGTGATCGCGTCGCCTTCGTGCCAATAGTTCGATATTTGCAGGATTGCCGGACCGGACAGGCCACGGTGCGTAAAAAGCATCGCTTCGTTGAATGTGGTGGCGTTGGCACTGACGCTGGCGTCCAGCGCAACACCAGCAAGCGGCGTCATCAACGTCAGATCCTCGTCGCCAAACGTCAACGGCACAAGACCGGGCCGGGTTTCAACAATATCATGGCCAAACTGGCGCGCAATTTGATAGCCAAACCCAGTCGCACCCATTTTCGGGATCGATTTGCCACCTGTGGCGATCACCAGATTTTGCGTGGCTAATGTCGTGGTGTCCGACAGAACCAATGTGAAACCCGAGTTGGTTTTTGTGATGTCCTTGACGGAAGTGTCCAGTCGAAGTTCGGCCGGTGCCATATCGCCGAGTAGCATCTGGATGATGTCTTTGGCTGAATTATCGCAAAATAGCTGGCCAAGCGTTTTTTCGTGATACGCAATTTGGTGGCGCGCCATCTGGGTGATGAAATCGTCAGGGGTGTAGCGCGCAAGGGCGGATTTGGCAAAATGCGGATTTTGCGACAGGAAATTCGCGGGACCCGTGTGGATGTTGGTGAAATTGCACCGTCCGCCGCCGGAAATGCGGATTTTTTCACCGGGTGCTTTGGCGTGGTCTATGACCAACGTGCGACCGCTACGCACCGCGAAAGATGCGCAATGCAGCCCTGCCGCGCCCGCGCCGATGATAATCGTGTTATACTGGCTCAAGGCGGGCTCCGTTGGCGCCGGTTTTGTCACGGGGCGTTATGGTTTCAGGTTGCGTCTGGTTGACGTCAAAGATCGATGCCTTCGGCGAGGATATTTTCGGAAAATCGAAAGCCGGATCGTGGCGTTACATCGAAAAGCTGGTGCCACAGCCACAAGAACTGGTGGCGTTGGGGTTTTCGATCACGAAACGCGCGCCGATCAGTTCTTCGGTGAAATCGATCACTGCGTTTGCCAGAAACGGCAGCGAGATGGCATCGACCACCACTTGCTGGCCATTGCCCTGCAGGATCAGATCATCGCCAGCGGCGACGTCGAGTTTGATGTCGTACTGAAAACCCGAACACCCGCCACCATCCACGGCCACCCGCAACGCCATTGGCGCGTCGGTCGTCGCATTGATCTGTGCCAGCCGCGCAAACGCGCGTTCTGTCACTTTGGGGGGCAGGTTCAGGTCCATTACCGCACTCTGTCATTTAGGTTTCTTTACAAAGCGAATATATGGGTCATGGGACAGCACGACAAGGTTAAGGCGAATTTGTGATGAAACGACCCTATGCATCGGATCCGCGCGACAGCCGTGGGCGGCAGTTTGGCGAGACGATCAGCACGTTTAGATCGGATTTTCAGCGGGATCGGGATCGGATAATTCATTCCAGCGCGTTTCGCCGTCTAAAGCACAAGACACAGGTGTTTGTTGAGCATGAGGGCGATTATTACCGCACCCGGCTGACTCATTCGATCGAAGTGGCACAGGTAGCGCGCACCATTGCGGGGGCTTTGGGGTTGAACGAAGAACTGGCCGAGGCGGTCGCGCTGGCGCATGATCTGGGACACCCGCCGTTTGGTCACACGGGCGAGGATGCGCTGGAAATCTGGATGAAACCCTATGGCGGATTTGACCATAATGCGCAGGCGATCCGAATCGTTACCAAGCTGGAAAAGCATTATGCGGGCTTTGATGGGCTAAACCTGACGTGGGAAACGTTAGAAGGGATCGCCAAACATAACGGTCCAGTAAGTGGTGATTTGCCCTATGCGCTGGCAGAATTTGACGCCGCTTATGGTCTTGATCTGGGCAGTCATGCCAGTGCCGAGGCGCAGGTGGCGGCTGTGGCCGACGATGTCGCCTATAATCACCATGACCTGCACGACGGGCTACGCGCCGGCCTATTCGACGAGGACGATCTGATGAAACTGCCGATCACGGGCCCCGCCTTCGCCGAGGTCGATCGTCTTTATCCGGGGCTGGAACCGGGGCGACGCCGTCACGAGGCGCTGCGCCGCGTCTTCGGTGCAATGGTCGAGGATGTGATCGCAATTGCCGAAAACAGACTGGCTGCCGCGGATGCGCAATCGGCCCAGGATATCCGTGATCTGGGCGCGCCAATGATCCGGTTTTCCAAGAAAATGTTTATGGATATAAAGGCGATCAAATCATTTTTGTTCACACGCATGTACCGCGCGCCAAGTGTGATGAAAGAACGCGCGCGGGTAACACAAGTGATCGACGACTTGTTCCCGCTGTTTATGGCGCGCCCTGAGATGTTGCCAGATGACTGGCGCAGCGATGTCGTGGCGGCGTCGGACGACACCGCATTGGCGCGCGTCGTGCTGGATTACGTGGCCGGGATGACGGACCGG
>FLOH01001322.1_pt1 | contig 39303 bp, 34 predicted proteins | sample 756751 | NCBI WGS metagenome assembly FLOH01 (sample SAMEA4026879, study PRJEB14308) | marine metagenome | biome: coastal water; material: water | depth 74 m
ACCGGCAATGATTTCAAATACGATCAGGCCCGCCAGATCGTCGGTGAAATTCAGGCACAAGTAGGCAAGGCCATGGGCAACGCTGCCAATTATCAGTGCATTGCGGCGGCCAAAGACATCGGCGAAGTAGCCTGAGGGAGCCTCCAGCAGTACGATCGAAGTCGCGAAGACCGCCTGTAGATAGAAAATCTCGGCGAGACTAAGCCCCTTCGACATAAAGAAAGGTACGATAACCGGCACGATGACCATGAAGCTTTGGAAAAAGGCCAGGGCATAAATTATGTTAATATTTCTGTGCAGGTTTTTAAGCACAATAGTTCCCCAGTACCCGTACACTTGTACGGGTAATTACAAAAAGTTTGAGCAAAAAAAAGACCTCTAGGCTTTGCGACTTAGAGGTCTTTTCTTAAATACGATTGTTAGTCGTTTATTTGTCAGAAATTCACTCCAGTAGGGTCTCCCGATTCTCCACCACGCGCGTGCAGAACTGATGCCCCGGCTTGGTCATTGTCGCTAGTAGGATGTTGGAAATTATTTGGCTGTTCACGGGTTTCACTTGTTTCTTAATATAAAATAATTAGAGGCGCGGATTCTATGCCCTTGAATTTATAAGTCAAGTCCGTTGAGCACTTTTTTATTAATTGCTTAACTATTCTGTTCGGAACGTTCTTCATCCCTCAGCAAGTACTCTAAGGAGGTTCGTTTACGGCCCCAAATAGAGGCCAGGAGTGAGCCGCTAATATTATGCCAAACGCTAAACAGGGCGCCTGGTAAGGCGGCTGTTGCGGAGAAGAATTGCAAGGCCAGGGCAACTCCCAATCCTGAGTTCTGCATGCCAACTTCGATGGCAATGGTTTGACTCTGTTTTAGATCCAGTCCAAACAAGCGACTTACATAAAAACCGCCGACCAAGCCGGATAAATTGTGCAGTACAACGGCAATAAGTGTAAGTAACCCGACATCGAGTAATCGATCAGAATTCAAGGCGACGACTATGGCAATTATCAGAAGGATAATTACTACCGAAAGCGTCGGAATCAATGGCTCTACTCGTAACACGAATGCCTGAAAAAAGTAATTGATGGCGAAGCCGGAAAGTACAGGAATAAAAACCATTTGTAAGATGCTAAACAGCATACTCCAGGTATCGACACTGACGGTTTCCGATAAATAGAATGTGCACAGTAGGGGTGTCGCTATAACTCCCAGCAGTGTTGATGTCATTGTCATACTAATAGAAAGGGCTACATCTCCCTTGGCCAAATAGCAGATCACATTGGAGGCGGTGCCTCCAGCACAACTCCCTACCAATACCATCCCAATCGTGAGTTGGTTGGAAAGCTGCAGCATATTAGCCAGCGTTATTGCCAGCATCGGCATTAGCAGGAATTGCAGAACTACACCGATTAAAACCGGCTTCGGGTTCTTCGCAATGCGCAGAAAGTCATCCTTGCCCAAGGTTAGACCCATCATAAACATGACGAGCGCCAGTAGTGGCACAATGGAACTTTCTAAACTGGAGAAGGCGGCGCTGAAGAAAAAAGCGAGTAGAGAAATCAGCAGTGCCCAAAGCGGAAATAAACTATTAAAAGCTGACAGCATGGTGAGGCTCAACCGAGTTCGTGAGTGGAGTCGGCGAGCCTATAGCTAATGTGTACTGTATTTGGCAGCATCGAAGAAATCCTTAGCATTGAGTCGATCAGTTGGTGACATTTCTTTAATTTTAAGCGGAGCAAGCAAGAACGGTGCAGGCTTTGTTAACAGCACGGGGATTATACATGTTTGTTCAGCCTGGATTCAGTTAGATTGATTAACATGGCAGAATCGGTAGTTGTAACCTTTTCTTCTGATTATCGTCTAATAAAATTAGGCACTGATGCAGCGAAGATTTAGCAAACAGTTTGCCGATTGCCGTCAAGAGAGCAGAGGCTGTTCTCTGAATTGTTATTCAGGATTGTTTCTGGATGCTTGATTGGAACTGCCAAGTCTGAAACTACCAATTAGTGAAACCAGCAATTAGTGAAACTACCAATTCTGGAAATATACCATCTACCACAGCGGGGAATAAAATGATTAAAAAAGCGCTACTATTAGCTATATCCATCGGCTTGACCGGGTGTTTAGTCACCGTCGACTCTGATTCTCGGGCCTTGCAAACCGTATGGAATGAGGCCGATGTCTCCCGAATGCAGCGAGGCTTGAGCAATCAGGACTGGGTGAGTACTTCCTTCGGGGATCCTACCAGCAAACTGACTTATGCTGACGGTACCGAGATCTGGAAATACCGGAACCGCTCAGAAAAAGACACTGAAGTTGGCTTGTTTCTGGTATTCTCGGTTGATGTGGAAGAAGAGAGAACTGAAACGCTTTCTATCGAATTTATCGATGGTGTGGTTACCAACTATTGGATAGAAGAAGACCGATTCTAGGGTCATCAATAGATTGGACAGACAGAACAGTGGCCCGATTTTCAATAATTGGGCTACTGTAGTTTTTGTAGCCAGATTTGCAGATTATCCCAGTCCAGCCTGAAAATATGTCGTGCGTCAGGCATTATCGCCGAATCCACCTCCGCGCCAGCCGCACGAAGTCTCTTGGTCATGGAGTCGAGATCTCGGTTCCAGTGGAAATCATCCCGTTCTCCCACGCGCAGGTAGATTGGCAGCTCTCGTAACATCGAAATCGATGTGTCATTTTTTATTCTTCCCGGTGTGGCCACCACACCGCTATACAGTGTTGGATTGTTCGCGGCAATTACTATCGCCGCACTGCCCCCGCTGGATATCCCAATCAATAGCGGTTTGTTGCTATTGAGTTGATGAGATGCGCGGATGCGCTCGATTAATTCGGGAAACAGACTGGCATTTTCTGTGGAAAACCTTTTTCCATCCGGCGAAATAGGCACGGCAATAGCCCAGCCTCGTTCGACGAACTCCTTGCCCAGCCAAAACTGCGCCCTGGCCATAAATTCATTGCTGGATCCGCCAGCGATCATAAGTGCCAGCGGCGGTGGCGCTGTCGCCCCCGCTGGCTCGAAAAATAGCACCTTGATTGAGATGTCATCACCCAGCAGCAGGGTTTCTTCGGCGGCCAGCAGAAAGCTGGATGTGAGTGCCAAGAGTAAGCTGATTACGGAGGCTTTGAGCATAGTTACGCCGAAAGGGTCATTTTTAGGGATTGTTATTCTGTTCCGCAGTATAGCAATGAATGCTTTTCGGACCACAGAGATGCGACAAAGCAACAGTTTAAGCCGTTGATTTTCCCTCGAATAAGGGTGTTTTAACGCAGTATTTGAACTACTGTAACCTTTTTTCACACATCGCGTCTTTATAGTCAAATGAGAGCTCAATACCAACAGGCAATAGAGCAGCATCGGCAGAGGGTATATTCCTTTGCCCACTATAGCCTGCGCGCCAAGGAAGATGCCGAGGATGTCACTCAGGAAGTGTTTATCAAGCTGTGGCAGCACTGGCAAAAGATAGATCACAGTAAGTTAGGTGGCTGGTTAATGCGGGTAGCCCACAATGCCGTCATCGATCACGTTCGCAGGCAGCGATCGGGGGAAGCTAATCTGGATCACTATGTTGACGTCGATGATCAGGCAGGATCAGGAAATCAAGAGGCCAAATTTGACCAGGAAATTTTCAAACAGCAATTACAGCTGGCGATTAAGACGCTGGATGATCCCTTCCGTAGCATTATCATCATGCGCGATGTGCAGGGTTTGAGTTACGCAGAAATACAGGCGAGTCTAGAGATGAGCGAAAGCCAGGTGAAGGTCTATCTACACAGGGGGCGGCGCAAACTAAGAGACAACACCAATCTACGCCAATTGTTTGAGAGCCAATTTAATGGGGGTTCTCAAACTGTCAAATTAGTAGAACCAGCCGCCCGACAGGCGGCTAATGACAAAGGTAACAGTCATGCCAAGTAACAGTGAATCACAATGCTATTTTGTTCAATTACAAATCGATGGCTATATTGATGGTGATTTGAATGAGACCCAGCGAGAAGTATTTACCTCCCATGTGCACAGTTGTGAGGCTTGTGCGCAAGAGTTTCATTATGCGCAAGTAGTGCAGGATACATTTCTTGAATTGCCGCAGATTGACTGTGATGAACTGGTGTTGGAGCCTATTCACCGCCTCTCAAAAGGAGACGGCAGCGGGTATGGAGCTGAGCAAGTAATTAGTCGTCAATCTCTGTTATCTCAAATCAGAGATCTGTTTATTTCTGCCCCGGCTTTTATGCGTTATGGCTTTCCCGTAGTGCTAACGGCTGTATTGGCTGTTCTGATTAGCACGTCGGTGTTGAATCAAGATGAAGTCGCACCGTTTAATAATCAGCAGCTAGCTCTTGAGTCAGTCGAGATATACAGCCCGGAAGAAGTCTTTCAGGCATTACAAGATCTTAATCTGGCAATCGACTATCTCAATCAGATGGGCAAGCGTACAGAAGCGATGATAGGCGGTCGATTTCTGCTAACGCCGTTGCAGGACTCGATCAACGCCTCTTTCGAAAAAGCCAGAATCAGAAATGATGAACCGCTGCAGAATGACCCGATCTAATCGATGAGCCCGAATCTGTTTTAAGTAGAGAATAGCAAATATTATATTACGAGGTAAGAGTATGAAAATGTTAAAACGTGTCATGTTAGTAATTTTTTTTCTAAGTGTTATCCCGCTAGTTATGGCGGCGGGCAATGATGTACAAGACCACCCTGGTTTTGTGGATTTCTCTGATCTCGCCTTAATAGCGAATACTGAACCCACCGTGGAAATCAGTTTAAAGGCCCCGTTATTGAATATGATTACCAATCTGATAAGGAATGAGGATGATGAGGCCGCTGACTTTATTTCCAAATTGCTGAGAGTCACGGTGAATGTATTTGAAAGCAGCGCCCTCGACATAGGCGAAGTGGCAGGTTCCATGGAAGCGATTGCCGATGACCTTGATTACCAGGGCTGGGAGCGCGTGGTTCGTGTGCGTGAAGACGATGATCATGTCGATGTCTATTTTCGACTCTCTGACGACGCCGAAATTATTCACGGCATAGCGATTATGATTGCCGCGCCAGGAGAAACCGTATTGGTGAATATTGTTGGGGATATTAGCATGGATGACATTAGTGCGCTGGGCCGCCGTTTTGATATTGATGAGTTGGTCGATCTCGATGTGAACTAGAAAAAACTATTCGCTTGGCAGCGTTGAGAATCTAAAATGAAAAATGTGATTATGCTTGCAGGACTGTTGATTTTAACCAGCTGTATGTCTTTCAGTGACAAGTCATTGCGACCGGTGAGAGACTCTATCACGCAACAAATGCCAGAGATAAAGCTGGAGAAGGAATTTGCAGTCTCTTTCGGGGGAGGTGTATTCAATCTGATCGATGTGCTTACTCTCAATGCGGCAGATGTTTCGGATATGGATCATGTGCAGGTGGCGGTCTATAAGGTAAGCGCGGGCCGGCACGACCTTGACTTTAATGATCTCAATTTCGAAGAATCCGTGCAGGCAAAAGACGGTGACTTGGTTTGGGAAACCATCGTCAGAGTGCGCGATGAAGGCGAGCAGGTTTGGGTTCTGGTTGGAATGGATTCAGAGCGCAACAGTCTGGAAGCCGTAGCAGTCTTCGTATTGGAAGAGGACGAATTAGTGTTGATTAATGTCGATGGCGACCTTGACCGCATGATTGAATTCGCCTTGCGGCCTGCTGTAGAGCATAGAGGTCGTATCAGGACAAGTTAGGCTGGAGAATACTGGCGCTTGTGCCTGGCTGACAGAGCGATCTGACGCGCGCAGATTGTTAACTGCACGAAGACCAATAGAAAAGGCCAATAGAAAAGCTCAATAGAAAAGCCCAATAGAAAAACCCAATAGAAAAGTTCAATAGAAAATCTCAATGGCAAGAATAGCTTGTACGCATCCATTACTGCTCTATTGATAACCCCCGTTTTATTTTGTTCCCAATGATGTTCGATTCATGTCGGGGAATATCCCTGGCAAAATCTTCCGGCGGGGAACTCTGCCCCGATTTGATCAAGCCGCACGCCTGATAAAAGGGCGATGGACTTCAAAGGAAATTGCTTCTATTCTTCTTATTTGTTTGATCCAGAGTTTGCCGAATCAAGCCAGTATGGAATTCATGAGGTTGCAGAGTGTAATCGCTGCGATCATCTTGCTTCGGCGGTAGCACCTCTACTGACATCGATGAGCGGGACTTCTATGAGCACAGTAGCAAGTTTTCAGGCCGATTCTGCCGAAGTGGTTAAGGCTATAGTCAAGGCGCTTGGAGATGAGCCCGGGGCATTGTTGCCTATATTGCACGCGGTGCAAAATGAATTTGCCTATGTGCCGACCGAAGCTTTGCCACTCATCGCCGATGGGCTGAATCTGTCCCGCGCCGAAGTGCATGGCGTGTTCAGTTTTTACCACTATTTCCGTTCCAGTCCTCCCGGTCGTCACAGTATTCAGATTTGCCGCGCAGAATCTTGCCAGGCCATGGGAAGTCGTGTGCTGGAAGCCCACGCCAAACAGTCTCTGAAAATCGATTTTAATCAGACAACGGCTGACGGTGAATTAACTCTGTTACCGGTGTATTGTCTGGGTAACTGTGCCTGCTCTCCCTCGGTGCGCATAGGAAATGATATTTATGGAAATGTTGATCCGGAGAAATTTGATGCGCTTGTCTCAGGCTTATCGACGCGCAGAATTGAGGTGAAATAGTTGTGACAAAAATATTTATCCCGCGTGATACCACAAGCTGCGCCTTGGGGGCGGACAGGGTGGCTCAGGTGATTCAGCGTACGATAGAAGAGAATCAACTGGCTCTGCAAGTTATCCGTAATGGCTCGCGCGGTTTGTACTGGCTGGAGCCGATGATTGAGGTGGAGACTGAGCAGGGTCGTATTGCCTATGGCCCAATCACCATGGACGAGGTGGATGACTTCATCGCGGCCGAATGCTGGATAAAAAATGAAAGTCATCCACTGTATCTGGGACTAACGGAAGAAATCGCGTTTTTGAAAAATCAGCAGCGGATAAGCTTTGCTCGAGTCGGGATAATTGAGCCCACATCGGTCGATGACTATTGTCAGCAGGGCGGTTTTGTTGGACTAAAAAATGCGCTCGCCATGAAACCAGCAGAAATTGTCAGCTGTGTCACCAGGTCTGGCTTGCGTGGGCGTGGTGGTGCGGCGTTTCCAACCGGCATCAAATGGCAAACAGTTTTAGATGCAGTTGCCGAGCAGAAAATTATTGTCTGTAATGCAGACGAGGGAGACTCCGGTACCTATTCCGATCGCATGCTTATGGAGAGCGATCCCTTTTCATTGATTGAGGGCATGGTTATAGCCGGAATCGCGGTGGGCGCGACGGTGGGTTACATCTATTTACGTGAAGAATACCCCCTGGCTCACGAGGTGCTTGGCAAGGCTATAGAGACGGCTAATGAGCGGGGTTATCTCGGCAGCAATATTGCCGGTAGCGACACGGGGTTTACTATCGAACTGCGTCTGGGGGCGGGTGCCTATATTTGTGGGGAAGAAACCGCCATGCTGGAAAGCCTGGAGGGCAAACGCGGCGAGGTAAGGCCGAAGCCGCCTCTCCCTGCGGTCAAAGGTTTGTTTGGTCAGCCCACGGTAATTAACAATGTTATTTCTCTGGCCACGGTGCCGGTCATTTTTGCGAACGGTGCCGATGCGTATGAGAGCTACGGGGCAGGGCGTTCCCGGGGCACCTTGCCGTTTCAGCTCGCCGGTAATATTAAATACGCCGGTCTGGTAGAGTTGGCTTTCGGCTCTACACTAAGAAGTCTGTTAGTTGATTTTGGCGGAGGGACACGATCAGGCAGACCGATGAGGGCTGTGCAAGTGGGTGGTCCGTTGGGCGCCTATTTGCCCGAGAGTCAATGGGATGTGCCGCTCGACTATGAGGCGTTTATTGAAATTGATGCGATGCTTGGCCATGGCGGAGTCGTGGCATTCGATGACACGGTAGACATGAGTGAGCAGGCCCGTTTCTCCATGGAGTTTTGTTCGATAGAGTCCTGTGGAAAATGTACACCCTGTCGCATCGGTTCGGTGCGCGCTGTAGAGGTGATTGACAAAATTTGCAGTGGCGACTCTCCCGAGCAGAATTTACGCTTGCTAACAGAGCTCTGCGATACCATGGTTGATGCCTCTTTGTGTGCAATGGGTGGAATGACGCCATTTCCAGTACGCAGCGCCTTACAGCATTTTTTCGAAGACTTCGCTTCTTCCAGCGAGCCTTGAGAGAACACCATGTTGCAATTCTTCGATCCTGAAACCAGTACTATTCCTTGTCGGACTCTCAAGGCTGACAAGGATTATGGTACGCCAGCGGCGAGTGTCGACGGCGATGCGGCGCTCAAGTCAGTTAACTTGAGAATTGACGGTCAGCAAGTGATGGTGCCAGAGGGCACATCAATTATGCATGCGGCGGCGCAACTGGATATAAACATTCCGAAATTATGTGCCAGCGATTCATTGCAGGCATTTGGTTCCTGTCGACTTTGCCTGGTTGAGATTGAAGGCCGCAAAGGATTTCCTTCTTCATGTACTACGCCAGTGGCAGAAGGCCTGGTTGTTCGTACCCAATCCGGAAATATTGCCAAGCTGCGCCGCAATGTCATGGAGCTCTACGTTTCCGATCACCCACTCGATTGTTTGACCTGTCCCGCCAATGGTGACTGTGAGCTACAGGACGTCGCTAGCGAAGTCGGTTTGCAAGATGTTCGCTATGGCTTCGAAGGCAAAAACCATATCAAAGCAGAGAAGGATGTCAGCCATTCCTATTTTACTTTCGATGCCAGCAAATGCATCGTCTGTTCGCGCTGTGTTAGAGCTTGTGAAGAAATACAGGGGACCTATGCTCTGACCATAGATGGTCGTGGCTTCGATTCTAAAGTTGTAGCAGGGATCGATGAAAAATTCATGGATTCTGAATGTGTAGCCTGCGGAGCCTGTGTCCAGACTTGCCCAACTTCAAGCTTGATTGAAAATAGCGTGATCGATCAAGGCCTGCCTGAACGTAGCGTACTTACCACTTGTGCCTACTGCGGAGTGGGCTGTGCCTTTAAGGCAGAGCTACAAGGCGATAAGGTAATTCGCATGCTGCCCCATAAAGGCGGAGAGGCAAATCAAGGCCACTCCTGTGTTAAGGGCCGATTCGCCTTTGCTTATGCAAGCCATCGAGATCGCGTCACCAAGCCGATGATTCGAAACAACATCGATGAGGCCTGGCGGCAAGTAAGTTGGGATGAGGCCGTTAGCTTTGCGGCCGATCGAATTCGATCAATTCAAGCACAATATGGCAGAGAAAGTGTTGGTGGAATTACCTCTTCACGCTGCACGAATGAAGAGACCTACTTAGTACAAAAGTTGGTTCGCGCGGCTTTCGGCAACAATAATGTGGATACCTGTGCACGCGTCTGTCACTCGCCTACAGGATATGGTCTAAAAACCACACTGGGCGAATCGGCGGGAACACAAACATTTGAATCGGTAAGCAAAGCCGATGTAATAATGGTAATTGGGGCGAATCCCACGGATGCTCACCCGGTATTTGCTTCGCGCTTGAAGAGGCGCTTGCGGCAAGGCGCGCAATTAATCGTTGTCGATCCGAGGCGGATTGATTTAGTGAAAAGCCCGCATATTGCTAGCGATTATCATTTGAATTTACGCCCTGGGACCAATGTTGCTTTCATAAATTCAATGGCGCACGTCATTGTGACTGAAGGTCTCGAGGCAAAAGATTTCATTACCGAGCGCTGCGAGCAACCGGCTTTTGAACGCTGGAAGAGTTTTATTTCCCAGCCGCGAAATTCACCAGAGGCGATGGCCACGGTAACCGGCATTCCCGCCGAGGAAATTGCGGGGGCAGCAAGAATGTTCGCTAATGCCGGCAATGCTGCAATTTATTATGGTTTGGGTGTTACCGAGCACAGTCAGGGTTCTACCATGGTAATGGGTATTGCGAACCTGGCTATGTTAACCGGAAATATTGGCCGCGAAGGTGTTGGCGTTAATCCGCTGCGTGGTCAGAACAATGTTCAGGGCTCATGTGATATGGGTTCCTTCCCACATGAACTACCCGGCTACCGGCATGTCTCCGATGATGATGTTCGTGGGGCATTCGAGCGGGCCTGGGGCGTGAAGATCGACAATGAGCCTGGTTTACGCATTCCAAATATGTTCGATGCGGCCATTAGCGGGAGCTTTAAAGGATTGTATTGTCAGGGTGAGGATATTGCACAATCTGATCCTAATACTCATCATGTGGAAGCTGCACTGCGTAGTCTGGAGTGTTTGATCGTGCAAGATATTTTTCTCAACGAAACGGCCAAGTTTGCTCATGTGTTTCTACCCGGGGCTTCATTTCTGGAAAAAGATGGCACTTTTACCAATGCGGAACGAAGAATTTCTCCAGTGCGCAAGGTCATGGCACCCTTGAGTGGAAAGGCTGACTGGGAGGGCACGATGGCGCTGTCTAATGCCCTCGGTTATCCGATGAATTATCAGCACCCTTCCGAGATTATGCATGAGATAGCGCAATTAACGCCGACTTTCAGTGGGGTTAGTTATCGGCTTTTAGATGAGCTCGGCTCATTGCAGTGGCCGTGTAACGAAGCGTCGCCGCAGGGAACACCCATAATGCATGTCGATGAGTTTGTACGCGGCAAAGGTTTTTTCGCCGTCACCGAATACGTGGCTACCGATGAAAAAGTGAACAAACATTTTCCGATGTTGTTAACCACCGGGCGTGTATTGTCGCAATACAATGTCGGAGCACAGACTCGCCGGACGGAAAATATTAACTGGCATTCGGAGGACGTATTGGAAATTCATCCTCATGATGCCGAAGAGCGCGGTATCAATGACGGGGATCGGGTGAAAGTTTCTTCTCGAGCCGGCGAGACCGTGCTCGGGGCCGTTATCACAGACCGAGTACAACCTGGTGTCGTGTATACCACATTTCATCATCCGGAAACCGGGGCCAACGTCATCACCACGGATAATTCTGATTGGGCAACCAACTGCCCTGAATATAAGGTGACAGCGGTACAGGTGAGAAAGGTGACCGGAGTTTCGGACTGGCAATCGAAACGCGCCTTATTTTCCGCGCGACAAATTGCACTAAGAGACGAGGCCGATTCTTGAGCCGGGAAACGCCGTGAGCAAAAAATCAACACCGCAGGCGAGTCAAAGAAAAATCCTTGTAGGGGGCGGTCAGACAGGGGCCGCTGAAACCACAGTGGAAGTTTGGCAGCAACAGGAAGGTAGTCATTCCATTGACATGGCTACGGACAATATCGCAACCGAAACGGCTATTGCCTTGGTTTATAACGGGGTTTCTCATGTGGTAATGATGGCTAGCCCGATGAACCTCGAGGCTTTTGCCTTGGGCTTCAGCTTAACCGAAGGCATTGTCGATAGTGCTGAGGATATTTATGAAGTTCAAATCGAGCCTGTCGAGGAGGGCATCGAAGTTCTGCTGAGCATATCGAACCGGTGCTTTATAAAATTAAAGGATAGGCGTCGCAATCTGTCAGGCCGCACTGGCTGTGGACTCTGCGGTGCAGAGTCTTTACAACAAGTTCGATTGCCGGTGTCTAAAGTAGTGGCTGACTTTGCCATATCTCATCGCGCTATTGATCGTGCCACACGAGATTTTAGCAACCACCAGCCATTGCTAGGTTTAACCGGGGCGGTTCATGGTGCCGCCTGGTGTAATGTTGAAGGTGAGATTTTACAAGTGTGTGAAGATGTAGGTCGGCACAATGCGCTGGATAAATTAATCGGCTTACTCTGCCAGAATAAAATAACTAGCCAGGCGGGATTAATGCATCAACAAGGATTCTTGTTGATTTCCAGTCGTGCCAGTTATGAAATTTTACAAAAGTCGGCGATGGCAAATATTGGCATTATTGCGGCGCTATCCGCTCCCACTTCCCTGGCGATAGATATTGCCAATCAGGCTGATATAACACTGATTGGTTTCTCTAGAGAAGATCGGCATGTTGCCTATACGAGTACCCAACGACTGTTGGCTTAGTTTTGTAGTCAGGTTTGTGTTTCAATTTAGTCATCAAGATTGCTAGTAAGGGTCAGCGCACCATGCCGAATACTGAGTTGCAACATTTAATAAAAATGATCAACCAAATTGCAGACAATATTGTTCTCGGTGAGAGCGATGAGAGTGCTGCCACCGCGCTTGCCAGTCATATAACGCGATTCTGGGCGCGCCCAATGAAACAAAAAATTATTAGCTATGCAGACAGCGATGGAGAAAAGCTGCAGTGTGTGGCGCGGGAAGCATTGGCTCAACTGGCAGAGCAGATGCAGGAAACCAGGGCAGAAAAACCAGGGCAGAAAGACTGAATAGAGAACAACGCGAAGCTTGCGCCTTGATTCCTACTCGAGTCCCTGTACCTCCATACGCTCCGTGCTGGCAACAGTAACCAGAATTCCATTCAGTGTTGTAAAAGAACGATCCTGCAATTGGTATTTGTAGACTTGATAAATGGTATTTTCTGCCTGATTGTCTCTATGCAGAGTCACGGTAAGGATAGAGTGATCATCTTGCCAGCGAAAATAATAAAGCAATCCACCCAGAGCAACTATAAGCGCGAGAAACATGTAGGCGCCAAGGCGTAAATCCGCTGACAAACTATCCTCGGCAACAGGCTTGCTGGTTTTCGAAATATTGGCAGTCGGTTCAGCTTTAGCCGTCGTGCCGTTGCTGGCCGCTTGCTGCAGATCGCGTCGCCTGATATAGAAGATAGCTGTAATTATTACAGCGAGTGTGAGTAGGATTTTTCCCAGCATGGGTCAAGTATTCCCCGAGATTGATTGCCTGGTGAGGATAATAGCAGTGGCTCTGAGTGCATAGCCAGAGATAACCCTTATTGTTAAACACGATCCGCTGATCCTGCTAGAACAATTGAGGCAGAAGCGTGGGAATGCGATAATCGCGACATGAGAGCATGCTTAAACGGTGGCCTGAAAATTTATTGCTTCCTTGCCGGTCTGCTAGTCGATTCGAAGGATCACACAACTTGTGAAAATGACTGAAGACAGCAAACCATCCTATGTTCCAAGGGGTATGCCGCCGCTGGATACCTCCGGCAGAATAACCTCGTTCTTCGAATTTTGGCCAACATGGTTGATCTATATGCCCGTGGGCGTGCAGTGGATATTACTCTCCCTGCGTTATCGAAGTTTGAGTCTGCCCTTAATCGCCAATCCGGCAGTGCCACTCTCCGGCATGGTGGGGGTAGCCAAGTCATCTGTATTCGACGCGGCCGGACCACACGCGCGGCAGTGGATACTGCCCTGGTGTCTGTATGAGGTGAGCTATGAAGAATTGCAGCAACAGAGTTTGTCGGCGCAACAGGTAATTAAGAAAACGGGTTTGCAATTTCCCCTGGTAGGAAAGCCAAATATTGGCTGCAGGGGAGCCGGGGTGAAGCTGTTGGCTAATGAACATGAGTTAACGGCCTATCTGCAACAATTTCCGCCTGGTGGCTGTATTCAGTTCCAGCAATTGAGTCAATGGGATGCTGAGGCGGGGGTTTTCTATGTACGGCACCCGGATGAAGCAAGCGGAAAGATTACCTCGCTTACTCTGAAGTACACACCCTATGTGGTGGGTGATGGCTCTCGAAGTCTCGCCGAACTGGTTGCTGAAGATGCCCGAGCGAGCCAATTGCTGCACCTGTACAAGGACAGGCATGGGGCTCACTGGGACCGTATTATCCCGAATGAGGAGCCCTTTCGTCTGGTGTTCTCTGCCAGTCACTGCCGTGGGGCGGTGTTTCGAGACGCCAAAGAGCTGATACACACGGATTTGGCACAAGCACTGGATAAAATTTTCGAGGACATTCCGGGATTCTACTATGGCAGGCTCGATGTTAAATTTCAGGACACTGAAAATCTGAGCAGGGGAAAGAATTTTGCGATTATAGAAATTAACGGAGCCAGTTCAGAGTCTATCAATATATGGGATCGAAAGGCAGGATTGTGGATGGCGATAAGAACCTTGTTGCAGCAATACAGCACCCTGTTTAAACTTGGGCACGCAAACAGGAAAAGGGGGCATAAAACGCCTGGACTGTTGGCTTTGTATAAAGCCTGGCGTTACGAAAATAATTTGGTGAAACACTATCCTGACAATGACTAAACTTCACTCAACGACTAAGCCCTACTCAATGACTAACCCTTACTCAATGACTAAGCCCCGATGACTAATCCTTGCAGGCTACCGTTCAAGCCACGAATTTTCTCCGCTCTACTGGAAAAGGCGCTGGGCCTTGATCGGCTTGCTGCTATTTATGACGCGCGCCCGGCACGATCTACCCCCCATGATTTTCTTCAATATGCCTTGGATGCACTAGGCGTCAGCCTGCAACTACATAACAAGAGCAATCTGGATGAAATTCCTCGGGAGGGACCATTATTGATTGTAGCCAACCACCCTCTGGGGGGGCTGGAAGGTATGGCCATAGCCAAGGTGATCGCCGAGATTCGACCTGACTTGCAAGTACTCACTAATCAGTTACTTCGTCGCATACCGGAGTTGGCAGAGCTTTTCATTGGCGTCGATGTGCTGTCGAGCAATGCCGCTGCAGGCAACGTAAGTGGCATTAAGCAGGTGCATAAACACCTGAAGAATGAGGGGGCGGTACTCATATTTCCCGCCGGCATGGTCTCGGCTTATGATCACAGCCAGCGCAAAATACTGGATCGATCCTGGAATCGCCTGGTGGGTCAATTGTTGAAACGTTATCAATGTACTTGTCTGCCTGTGCATGTCGGTGGTCGCAACAGTGGCTATTTTTATGCCGCGGGAATGCTGCATCCACGCCTGCGAACAGCTTTGCTGCCGCGGCAATTGGCCAACAAACAGGGATTCACCTTGCCACTCACCTTTGGTCGGCCGGTGCCGGCGCCAGAATTGAGGCTACTGAAGAACCCGAAAGCCATTGCCGATTACCTGAGGGTTAGCACCGATGCGCTTGCGCACGCCCCGATGCGGCAGGGGCTGGATCATCATCAGGGGGTGGATACATTCGACCCTGAGATCAGCAGTACGGAATTGATTTCGACAATTAACACTCTGGCTGAATACCGCCTGATTGAGCATGAACAGTTTGATGTGTATTGTGCTCCGTTCGAGAGTCTCGGGCTTGTCATGGAGCAAATTGCCATAGCCCGCGAAATTACCTTTCGTTCAGTGGGAGAGGGCACTGGCCTGTCGAAGGATTCAGATCAGTTCGACCCGCACTATCTACACTTGTTTTTGTGGGATAAGTCGGGACTTAGAATTGCCGGAGCCTACCGTGTTGGATTGGTTGATGAAATTATCGCCAAACAAGGCATCAAAGGTCTGTATAGTAGATCGTTGTATAAATATGATGAAGCGTTTATCGATCAGCTAGGTTCGGCTATCGAAATGGGGAGATCGTTTATTCACCCCGATTATCAGCGAAAATCCGTGGCCCTGAATTTGTTGTGGCGCGGAATAGGCAAGATACTGGTAGAAAACCCCAGGTATCACACTTTATTTGGCTCTGTAAGTATTTCCAGAGAGTACAGTGACTTGGCGCGCGCACTAATAGCCGATACCATGCTAACCAATTTCAGAGCGATCGAGTTTGAGCAGTTGGTAAAACCGATAACGCCGCACAAGATTAAGAACCGGGTTTGGACGCGAGAAATACTGGCCGAGCTAGCCAATGTAAAAATGTTGGGTAAACTCATCGGACGCTGTGATCCCGGTAAGGCAGTTCCGGTTCTATTGCGTCACTATCTTTCTGTCAATGGTAAACTGGTGTGTTTTAATCTGGATCCGAATTTTAGTGATTCTCTGGTAGGGTTGATTATTGTCGATGCCAGGAAAACTGGTGCCAAGACATTAATGCGCTTTCTTGGCGCCGATGGTTACCGGCATTTTATGTCCTTTCATCAATTGCGAGACTCGGCTTAATTATGAATAAATTTGTTGCGCTGTTGCAAATTACTACAGCATTGGTACTTGCTGTTGCATCGATTGCTACCTTGATTAACCTGCTTTTGATTTTCACCCGACCAGAAACGATTTCGGTGGTCAATGCCCTGATAGGCCAGGGGGTGCTGATTATCTGCCTGCTGGTAATAAGTCGAATCCTGCTGAGAAAGGGTCTCGGGGCTTGGCGTGGCGCTAATGCCGGCAATGATTCAGATACAAGGGCCGAGTAGCTGGCAGGGTTGTTCTGGCTAGTTATTCCCGGCACACCGCGGTGTTTGGCGGCTAATCCCCCAATATTCAATTATCTGCAGGATTTCTGCACAGCTTCGGGATAAAAGAGTATAATTCTGCGCTTTTCCGGCTCCCAGTCCAGACTAATGATCATTTTTCAGGATACAAACCATTTTTCCCAAATACAGCAGAGCTGTGTTGCCACTATCGGTAAATTCGACGGTGTGCATCTGGGGCACCAGCTAATACTCGATCAGTTGAAACAGAAGGCAGAGCAATTGGAATTGCCTTCATTGGTTATCTTGATCGAGCCCCATCCGGAAGAGTTTTTTGCCGCGTCAGCTGATGATTGTCCGGCACGACTAACCGATCTTAACGAAAAGCTGGATCTGCTGGAGAGCTTCGGCATCGATTATGTTTTTCAGCTAGCCTTCAGCAAGCCGCTGAGCGAATTAAGTGCACAAGACTATATCAAAGATATTTTGGTAGATGGCCTGGGTGTGGCGAGCTTCATTGTAGGGCATGACTTCAGATTTGGACACAAGCGTGGTGGCGACTTCACCCTGTTACAAAAAAAGGGCATGGAATTTGATTTCGAAGTCATTGAAACCGCTGCCTATGAACGCAACGGTCATCGAATTAGCAGTACTATTATTCGAGAGCAGCTGGCCAAGGGTGAGTTTTCTCTGGTTGAGCAATTATTGGGCAGGCCTTACTCAATAAAGGGAAGGGTTGTACGGGGGAAGCAATTGGGCACCGATCTCGGGTTTCCTACCTGTAATATTAATCCGCAACGACGTCAGATACCGCTGCACGGGGTTTTTGCCTGCGAGGTTAAGCTTGGCGAAAGAGTTTTAAAGGCAGCGGTCAATATTGGCTATCGTCCGACCTTGGGCGAAGATGGGGATGCCTTACTCGAAGCCCATATTCTGGATTTCAATGAAGATTTGTACGGTAGCATGATCGAAGTGATTTTTAAGCACAAGATTCGCGAAGAAGTTAAGTTTACCGACCTCGAAGCACTGAAGCGGCAGATTAGTGCAGATGTCGATCAGGTGAGAGAAGTATTAGCGCAGTAAACAGGTAAACTCTTTTACACAGCGAAAGAGAAACAGTAATAACATTTGATAGAAACCAGTGTGTTAAAGAAATGAGCGATTATAAAGAGACTTTAAACCTGCCTCATACCGATTTCCCCATGAAGGCCAATCTGGCTCAACGGGAGCCGTCGATATTGGCTAATTGGCAAGCACTGAAGCTTTATCAGCGCATCGCTGAGAAGAATAAGGGGAAACCCAAATTCATCTTGCACGATGGTCCACCTTACGCCAATGGTGAATTGCACCTTGGGCATGCGATCAATAAGTCGCTGAAAGATTTTGTGGTAAAAGCGAAATCCCTGAATGGATTTGATGCGCCTTATATTCCTGGCTGGGATTGTCATGGCCTGCCCATCGAACACAATGTAGAGAAGAAGAAAGGCAAGGCCGGGCAGAAAATTTCCCATGCCGAATTTCGGCAGGCCTGTCGCGACTATGCGAGCCAACAAGTCGAACTGCAAAAACAGGGATTCATTCGTCTGGGCGTGCTGGGTGACTGGGATAATCCCTATCTGACCATGGACTTCGTTACCGAGGCGAATATCGTTAGAGCGCTGGGCAAGATCGTAGATAATGGCCATCTGGTTAAAGGCTATAAGCCGGTTTACTGGAGTGTAGTTGGCGCTTCTGCGTTGGCAGAGGCCGAGGTTGAGTATCAGGACAAAAATTCTTTTGCGATCGACGTGCGCTTTCCGGTGCAGAATCGCGAGTCCTTTCTCGCCGCTTTCGAATCCTCGGCCCTGCAACAGATAAAAGATCCGCTCTCAGTCGTTATTTGGACGACGACTCCCTGGACTCTGCCCTCAAATCAGGCTGTTTGCCTGCACGCAGATCTGGATTATGCACTGCTGCAGTGTGAGCTGGGGAAGGGCAGCGAGTTGCTGGTTGTGGCGAGAGACATGGTGGCAGGGATAATGTCACGCTATAAGTGTGAAAATTTTGAGATTCTTGCTTCGGTCACCGGTGCGGCGCTGGAAAATCAGCAACTGCAACACCCCTTCGTTGATCGGCAAGTACCCGTAATACTGGGCGAGCATGTCACACTCGAAGCCGGTACCGGCGCGGTCCATACAGCGCCAGATCACGGTGTTGATGACTTTAACGTCGGCAAGCAATACGGCCTCGGCACATTGAATCTGGTTGATGAGAACGGTGTGTTTACCGCCGCTGCCGGAGAATTTGCCGGCGCCCATGTATACAAGGTCGATGAAGACATCACTGCCAGGCTGCAAGAACGTGGTGCGCTGGTGGCGGTAGAGACGATTACTCACAGCTATGCCCATTGCTGGCGCACCAAGACGCCTTTGATTTATCGAGCGACGCCGCAATGGTTTATCAGCATGACTGAGAAGGATCTATTGGGTTCGGCTTTGAAGGCTGTTGAAGAGACGAAATGGGTACCGGAGTGGGGCAAGGCACGTATTGAGTTGATGCTTAAAGGGAGTCCCGACTGGTGTGTTTCCAGACAGCGGACCTGGGGCGTTCCAATTACCTTATTTGTGCATAAAGAAACCCAGGCACTGCATCCGAATACCGCAGCATTGATCGAGCAGGTTGCTTTGCGCATCGAAAAACAAGGAATTGAGGCATGGTTTCAACTTGAAGCTGCCGAACTACTGGGAGAGGAAGCCTCAGAGTATGAGAAGGTAACCGACACACTCGATGTATGGTTCGATTCTGGCGTATCCCATTATTCGGTGTTGCAGCAACGGGAGGAATTACAATATCCCGCCGACCTCTACCTGGAAGGCTCCGATCAGCATCGGGGCTGGTTTCAATCATCGTTAAAAACCGCGATCGCGATGAATGGCACTGCACCCTACAAAGAAGTGGTTACCCATGGTTTTTTTGTGGATTCAGAAGGCAAAAAAATGTCGAAGTCTCTGGGTAACACCGTGGCGCCAGATCTAATCTTTAAACAGTATGGTGCCGACATATTGCGCCTATGGGTAGCGGCGACCGACTACCGCGGCGAGATGACGGTTTCAGATGAAATATTCAAACGCGTGGCAGACTCCTATCGCAGAATCAGAAACACCGCGCGCTTCATGTTGTCGAACCTGAGTGGCTTCGATCCGGCGGTTGATTGCGTATCTTCGGATCAGATGATAGCTGTGGACTACTGGATTACCCGTCAGTGCCAGCTGTTACAGGACGAAGTAATCGAGCACTACGATAATTACAATTTCCTCAATATCTATCAAAGAATTCATAACTTTTGCGTGATTGAGTTAGGCGGATTTTATCTGGATGTAATTAAAGACAGACAGTACACAACCAAGACAGAGGGTGTGCCGCGCCGCTCTACCCAAACGGCGATGTATCATATTCTGGAAATGCTTAGCCGCATGGTTGCCCCGATCCTGAGTTTTACCGCCGATGAGATTTGGCAGAATATTCCTGGTAAACGAACTGACTCGGTGTTTCTTTCTAACTTTGCCGATGGTGAAGCGCAGTATTCACAGTTGCAGGAATTTCCAGATCCGTTCTGGCAGAAAATTCTGGCAGTTAAAACAGCAGTCAACAAGGTGCTCGAAGCCAAGCGGGCGGATAAGACTGTAGGTTCGAGTCTGAGCGCGGAAGTTGATATTTACTGTCAGGATGAACTGGCGGCGTTGCTGAATAGTTTGGGTGCAGAACTACGATTCGCCTTGATCGTCAGTCGAGCCACAGTGCACGCGCTAAATGATGCCGACGAATCGGCTGTGGAGACAGAGGTCGACGGCATGAAGCTTTCCGTTACGGCATCCGCGCACGCTAAATGCGAGCGCTGCTGGCATCACACGGCGGATGTTGGTCAGGCGGTAGCACATCCAACACTCTGTCCGCGATGTGTGGATAATATTGATGGCGACGGCGAGCGGCGAGAATTTGTCTAAGACCTAGAGGTTCGGGATGACAGGGTTCCAGGCTTCGCGCCTGGAACCAGACGCGCTTCCTTGTCTCGAAAGTTCCCTTATCGAAACACGCTTACAAGTTTTACTTATGGCTATGGATTTAGCAATCGAAAACAATTCCCACGTTAGCCTGAATTTTTCTCTCGCGCTGGCCAATGGTGATATTATCGATTCCAATTTCGACAGGCCGCCTGCCAGTTTCCGCCTCGGCGATGGCAGTATGCTGGAGGGGTTCGAACAGGAGTTGTTGGGACTAAGAGCCGGCGATGAGATCGAATCTCTATTGCCAGCCGCACAGGCCTTCGGCGAAGTGAACCCCGGGAACTTGCATCGATTTCCCATTGCCAAGTTTAAAAATTTGCTGGAAGATGAGCTGATTCCCGCCGCCGTGGGAAGCGTGGTTTCATTCAAGGACGCTGGGGGTTTCGATTTACCAGGCGTCGTAGCGAGTATTTCAGCGACCACCGTAGTGGTTGATTTCAATCACCCGTTGGCAGGCAAGCAAATTCTATTCAAGGCGAGCATCAAGGCCGTTATTGCAGCAGATGTCGAAACGGTAGAAATTAAACTTTAATCGCAACTTTTTATTCAACGCTGGGCGAATTTAACCGTGTCTGTACCGTCAACAACAGAATTAAGCGCAGAGCACATGACTTCCATTCGCCTGGCGAATCCGAGAGGCTTTTGTGCTGGTGTGGACAGGGCTATCGATATTGTAAATCGAGCCCTGGATATTTTTGGTGCGCCTATCTATGTTCGACATGAAGTTGTGCACAACAAATTTGTAGTAGACAGTTTGCGCAAACGGGGGGCGATATTTGTTGATGAGCTGGCAGACATCCCGCTCAAAGATGAGAAGCAGCGTTCTTCGATTGTTATTTTTAGTGCCCACGGAGTCTCGCAGGCAGTAAGGGAAGAGGCAAGTATAAAGGGTTTTAAGGTATTTGATGCAACCTGCCCCCTGGTTACCAAGGTTCACCTGGAAGTTACCCGCTTCAGTCAGGAAGGAAAAGAATGCGTGTTAATAGGTCATCAATTTCACCCGGAGGTTGAGGGCACGATGGGGCAGTATGATAAATCTGCCGGTGGCGAAATATACCTGGTGGAATCGGTTGCCGATGCGAAAAAATTACAGGTAAAAAGCCCTGAGAACCTTTCCTATGTCACCCAGACCACACTTTCCATGGATGACACCTCGAAGGTCATCGATGCTCTTAGGGAAAGGTTTCCCTCTATCCAGGGGCCACGAAAGAAAGATATTTGTTATGCCACGCAGAATCGCCAGGATGCGGTTAAGCAACTGGCTCTGGAATGTGATTTATTGTTGGTCGTTGGCTCGCCAAACAGTTCGAATTCCAATCGCTTGAAAGAACTGGCCGAACGCCTGGGTTGTGAATCCTACCTGATCGATAGTGTCGATGACATCGATCCGGACTGGTTCGACAACAAGTCGAGATTTGGCGTCACCGCAGGCGCATCGGCACCGGAAATATTGGTTGCGCAGGTGGTAGCGCGACTGAAAGAAATTTGCCATCAAGAACCCGAGGAGCTTGATGGTGTAGAAGAAAATATTGTCTTCAGTATGCCAAGGGACTTGAGAGAATAGTCCCGCCGGCCCAGCATTAGCCGTATAATATCTAACAAATTCCACAGCTAGACTTCGCTACAAGAGTGCCATTTTCGCAGCACAAGCTAATGGCAAGAAACTAAACCAAACATGGGTATCTATTCGCACACGGCGCTGGCGGCATTCCCCGCTCACGAGCCCATGGTTTTAACGACAGGCTCTGATTGTTCGCGTGAAACGCCCCATCACCGCGAGCTTGCAATTGTGATGTGTAATTAATTATTAAATTTCAAGTAACTGCTGTAGTTTTTCTTGTAAGGCGGTTAGCGCGCTGGACATCTGTTGTTGTTTATCGCGTTCATTGGCAACGACTGCATCCGGTGCGTTGTCGACAAATTTTTTGTTATTCAGCTTTCCTGAAACCGTTTTCAGGCCGGCTTCGAGTTTCGCAATCTCTTTGTTCAGCCGCGTCTGTTCCGCTTCGACATCGATGAGCCCGGCTATGGGGACCAGAATTTCAACATCCTTATATAGCTGAGTCGCGGCAGCAGGCACTTCCTGCTCCGCATCCAGCCATTCAATGCTTTCCAGTTTGGCCAACTTTGAAAGATAAGGGCGGTATTGTTGTAGTCGGGTCTTGTCTGCTTCGGAGCCTTTTCTTAGAAATACCGGAATAGCCTTTCCAAGAGAGATATCCATTTCACCGCGAATATTTCTGATGGCAGTAATTACGCCCTTAATCCATTCGATATTTTCCTCGGCGTCTTGATCGAGGTTGCTACTATCGAATACAGGATAGGGCTGTATCATGATGCTATCAGCGGAAATATTTAGTAGTGGAGCAATGCGCTGCCAGATTTCTTCGGTGATGAAGGGCATGAAGGGATGTAGCAAGCGCAAACTCTTCTCTAGAATATTTAATAACACCCAGCGTGTAGCCTGAGCCTGTTTCGGATTGTCTTCTTCATCCCAGAGCACCGGCTTGGAGAGTTCTACATACCAGTCGCAGTATTCGTTCCAAATAAATTCATGCAGGGTCTGTGAGGCCAGGTCGAAGCGATAGGTCGCCATGGCGTCTTCAATTTCTTTCGCCGTTTTCTCGAAGCGACTAGTAATCCATTTATCGGCGACAGAAAAATGCTGATCTTCTACCGAAGCTCTCTCTACAACAGATTTGTCCTCGCAATTCATCAAGGCGTAGCGCGCTGCATTCCAGATTTTGTTACAGAAATTTCGATAGCCTTCGGTCCTGCCCAGATCGAATTTAATATCGCGACCGGTGGAGGCAAGGGAGTAAAAGGTAAAGCGAAGCGCATCGGTGCCGTATCCGGCAATGCCGTTCGGGAAGGCATCCCGCGTGTGTTGTTCGATTGTCTGCTTGAGCTGCGGTTGCATCATGTCGGCAGTACGCTTGCTGACCAGTTCCTCGAGTCCAATACCATCAATCAAATCAATAGGGTCAAGTATATTGCCTTTCGATTTGGACATTTTTTGGCCTTGCTCATCTTTTACAAGGCCAGTGATATACACTTTCTTAAAGGGAATTTCCCCGGTGAATTTCAGGGTCATCATAATCATCCGTGCAACCCAGAAGAAGATAATGTCGAAACCGGTGACTAAAACATCGGTGGGGTGAAAACGCTCAAAATATTCTCGATCGTCTGGCCAGCCCAGGGTGGAAAAAGTCCACAGCGCGGAGGAGAACCAGGTGTCGAGAACGTCTTCGTCCTGTCGAAGTTTAATCTCACTTCCCAGGCTGTACTTGCTGCGAACGTCCTCTTCGTTAGCGCCCACAAAGACCTTGCCTTCTTCGTCATACCAGGCCGGGATGCGGTGTCCCCACCACAGTTGACGACTAATACACCAGTCCTGAATATTGCGCATCCAGGCGAAGTAGGTGTTCTCCCAGTTCTTCGGTACGAACTCAATATCGCCGTCTTCGACGGCTTTAATAGCCGGGTCGGCAAGAGATTGCACTGCCACATACCACTGGTGAGTGAGGTAGGGCTCGATGATAACGCCGCTGCGGTCGCCACGGGGAATCTTGAGTTTATGTGGCTCGATCTTGTCCACCAAGCCCAGCGCTTCCATATCGGCAACGACTCGCTTGCGCGCCTCGAAGCGATCCAGCCCTTGATAGGCGATGGGTGCATTGTCATTTATGCAGGCGTCATCGGTGAGGATGTTGATAACTTCGAGATTGTTGCGTTTGCCCACTTCGTAGTCATTGAAGTCATGGGCTGGGGTAATCTTCACACAACCGGTGCCAAATTTCGGATCGGCATAGTCATCGGCGATGATTGGAATCTGGCGATTGCAGAGCGGCAACTCAACAAATTTTCCAATCAGATCCTGATACCGTTTATCCTCTGGATGAACAGCGATAGCGCTATCGCCCAAAAGAGTTTCAGGCCGGGTGGTGGCGATGGTGATATGGCGGCTGGCATCATCCGCAAGCGGATAGCGGAAATGCCAGAGCGATCCGGCTTCTTCCTCGGAAATCACTTCCAGATCAGAGACCGCCGTATGTAACTGCGGGTCCCAGTTCACCAGGCGGTTGCCGCGGTAAATCAGGCCTTCGTCATACAGGTCGATGAATACTTTCTCTACCACGGCAGACAGTTGCGCATCCATAGTAAAACGTTCTCGGGTCCAATCCAGAGACGAGCCCAAGCGACGAATCTGCTCAGTAATAATACCGCCAGATTCTTCTTTCCAATCCCACACCTTCTTAACGAATTCTTCGCGTCCCAATTCTTGCCGGGAACTACCCGCTGCATTCAGTTGCCGCTCCACCACCATTTGGGTCGCAATGCCCGCGTGGTCAGTACCCACCTGCCAAAGAGTCGCACGACCGAGCATCCGATGGTAACGGGTGAGTGCGTCCATGATTGCGTTTTGGAAGCCATGACCCATATGCAAGCGGCCAGTAACATTGGGAGGAGGGATGACGATGCAGTAAGGTTCGCCATCGCCCTGAGGGGCGAAATAGCCTCGCTCTTCCCAGGTTTTATACCAGCGCTCTTCCAGCTGTTTCGGTTGGTAAGTCTTGTCCATATTTTTGCGGTTTTGCTGAATTTTAAAAGGCGCAAGTATACATGATGGCAGGGTGTTTTGCCGAACTTCGAGGCTGGCAAGCCTGGTCTTGCAGACAGGAACGTTTGCCAGTGACAGATTGTGAAAGATCGCTCTCCAGGGATTGAAGCAGATGACACTCCCCTTTGAACCAAGGGAGCAGGATTTGAGCTGTTAAATAGCAAGCTTCGACTGGCTAAGCCCGATGGCTGATAAATGGCAGTAAGTGCAGCCATTGAAATTTTTACCTGGTGCGTGTCTATTGTAGAGAGAGCGTATTTATTTTAGGCAGGCAAAAATAATGTCCGTTATTTGCTCTTGTTTAAAGACAGAAAATAGAAAATCGAGCCGGCCGCCATGATGCCTAATCCGAATAAGCCTTCAACGGGTCGGCTTATCAGCACGAACCACAAGGTCCAGCCTGTGAGTGCGAGGTAGATTAGCGGTGGCACGGGATACAGGAATGTTCTGTAGGGGCGCGGCAAATCCGGTTGCCGCCAGCGCAGTACGAAAATTCCGAGCACTGTAGCAAAGCTGTTTAATGCCAGTGTAAATCCGGAGAATACCAGAACCGACTCAAAAGTCGACGAGAAAATGAACAGCAATGCGATTGCCGATTGGATAAAAATTGCAGTCGAGGGGATGCCATCTTTGTTGGTTTTGCCCAGCGCCTTTAGTGCCGAGAAGTCTTCGCCCATGACCTGTATGACGCGTGGTCCGGCGATCGTCATTGCACTGACGGTAGAGACTAGCAATATGGCAAACACCAGGCCAGTAAATCGGCCGCCAAGGTCGCCGAATGCGGTCTCCGCCGCGATGAAGCCCACCTCAACTTGACCCACCATTGCCTCCATTGGTGCAGTATACAGAAACACGAAGTTCAAACTCACGTACAAGCCTGTCACGATCAGTGTGCCACCCATAAGAATCCATGGCAGCGTTCGCTGCGCTTGTTCGAGTTCACTGCTCAGATAGGTGGCGGCATTCCACCCGGTGTAGGCGAAGCTGACGTAAATCAAGGACACCGCAAATGTACCGCTGGTGAGCAAGGCACCATCGCCGGCGACAGGCAGAAAGCTGAGCGTCTGCGGCGTGTCGATTGCGACAATGGCGGCGACACAGAACGCCACAATTATCCCGACTTTCAAAATTGTAAAAATGAGCTGCAGGCCACCACTATTACGGTGATTGCTGGCATGTACAATCGTCAGGATGAGCACCAGCCCAGCGGCCAGGGTCTTCTCCAGCCACTGGCTCGTGCCACCAGGCAGCACAGACGTCGCATAGGCGGCGAATGTCATTGCCGCCAGAGCCGTAGGACCCGCGAATCCGACCGTGGCCGAAACCCAACCGGATACAAAGCCTGCAACCGGATGATAGATACGTGTCAGGAAGTTGTACTCGCCACCGGAACGGGGCATCGCTGCGCCCAGCTCGGCATAGGTCATCGCGCCACAAACAGCCACCAGCCCGCCGACGACCCAGAGCATGAGCAACACAAAGCCCGAGCGAATATCCAGCAGTTGAAAGCCAAGGCTGGTAAAGACGCCGGTTCCCACCATATTAGCTACAACAATGGCAGTAACAGTGAGGGTTCGAAATTTGTTCGCAGACATGGCTTATTTGCTCGGACGAGAGGAATGACGCTGGCGCTATTATTGCGGTGAATGCCGGGCGCGTCCATGGGCTTTGTGCGTCAGAAAAATAAATCTGTCCACATTTGTTCGAGCAAAGGGTGTGGATTACAGGCGAACGCGTCGAATCTTAACTGGGATAACGAGAAGTTGCGCTGGAGAATAGCCGGAGAATTGTCAATTTTCACAACTTAAAAGTATCGGTTTGATAGCCCTGATCCTGATAAAAGCGATAGCGCCTGCGACCCTGTTGCAGGCTATCCTCATCACCAGTAATGATTTCATTAATACGGGTGAATTGCCCATGGGCTTCACAGGCTTCCTGGCCGAGATTGATTAGTACATCCTTGTGACTTGCATCGGGCAAGCTGTCGCCGATGATGACGGCCTCTGTGTCGGAGGATTCTGTTGCGGCCAGCCCATGGGGAACAAAACTGGATGGACTAAACTGCCAGAGCAATTCATCCAGAGTTCGTGCCTGCTCCGCCGATTCGGCGTGAACATACACCTTATGCCCCAGCGAGTAGGCTTTTTCTATGAGGCGACAGGCAAACTGAAGGCGTGCTTCGCTGTTTTTGTTGCTAAGGGTGTAGAAATTAACCTGTGCCATATTCGTATTACAAGCCAGCGCGGTCTAGGCTTTCTGGCTTCGCAAGTATTCCACTAACAAGGCCACTGGCCGGCCGGTGGCACCTTTTTGATCCCCTGAGTCCCAGGCGCTGCCCGCTATGTCGAGATGTGCCCATTTGTATTTCTCGGCGAAGCGAGAAAGAAAACAGGCGGCGGTAATGGTGCCAGCACGGGGTCCGCCAATATTAGCGATGTCCGCGAAGTTACTCTTCAGCTGCTCCTGGTATTCTTCCCACAGGGGAAGCTGCCAGGCGCGATCAAGGCACTGTTCGCCACATTTGAGCAAGCTATCTGCCAGGTCATCGTTGTTGCTGAGCAAGGCATTGACATGAGAACCAAAAGTGGCGACCGCTGCACCGGTGAGTGTCGCTATATCAATAACGCTGCGGGGCTTATACCGCTCTGCATAGGTCAGGGCATCACACAGAACCAGTCTGCCCTCGGCATCTGTATTTAGCACCTCGATGGTCTTGCCCGACATGCTGGTAACGATGTCGCCGGGTTTGGTGGCCTTGCTGCCTGGCATATTCTCGACGGCGCCGATGATGCCAACCACATTGACTGGCAATTTGAGCTCGGCAACCGTTGCCAGGGTGCCAATGACACTGGCGGCGCCGCACATATCAAATTTCATCTCATCCATCGAGGCGCCAGGTTTGAGACTTATGCCGCCGCTATCGAAAGTAACCCCTTTGCCTACCAGTACATGGGGTTGGCTGCTCACGGCGGCACCCTTGTATTCGATGAGAATCAGCTTTGCTTCCTCGGCCGATCCGGCGGAGACGGAGAGCAGAGAGCCCATGCCCAGGCGGCTCATTTGTTTCTCGCTTAATACTCTTACTGCTAAGCAGGCATGTTTGTTGCCCAGTACCGTGGCCTGCTTAGCCAGATAAGTGGGAGTACAGATATTGCCGGGTAAATTCCCCAGATGCCGAGCGAGATTAATACCCTTGCCGATTGCCGCTCCCCGCTTCAACGCCTGTTCCAGCGTCTTGCGTTGTCCGCTGGAGGCGGGGGCGATACTGATAGCCTGACCGGCAAGGGCCTTGCTTTTCTTGCTCTTGGTCTCGTTATAACGGTAACTAGTGCTCTCGGCCTCTTGCGCGAGCCGCGCGGTTAACCAGGCCGGGTCTTGATCCTTCACCGTGATGCTGGCCAGCGCAAAGTGTATGCTGGCGGCATTCAAGCCGTTGACAGCCTTGAGGCCACACTGCAGCATTTTTAGCGCATTTTTGCTGGTTAGTTTCTTGCTGTCGCCGCCGCCAAGCAGCAACACCCGTGTAGCCTTTATTCCGGGCGGATTGTAGATAAGTTGCGTGTCGCCAAGTTTGCCTGTGAAGTCTTCTGTGCGCGTAAGCTTGCTAATACATTTGCTGCTGGCCGAATCGATGGATTTTGCTTCATCGCTAAGCTGCCCCTTGTTCCAAACAATGACGACAACGCAATCGGCGCTGATTTTATCTGCTGATCCGGTCTTTAGTGAATACTTCATGGTTGGATTACAACTCCTTACTGCGCGCCGACTATTCGGCATAAAATAGACTTGGTGGATAATCCTAAAGATATTCAGGCACTTAAGCAATGCCGATATTCATACAACGAAGCAGGGCAACTTTATAGCACGCAAAACTTTTAAATCGACCAGAAATTTGACCAAATTCTTGAACCAATTCGAGGATTGCTTGTCACAGTTTATTGATTGGCACCGTAATATTTTCAGGGAGTAGATATGCCACGAGTCAAGGTTTCTCCACCAGATCAATTTTTGTTCAGCATGGAGCGTTGCGTAGGGATTAGCGATGTAAATTACGCCAAGCACCTGGACAGCGTGGCAATGATTAAAATTCTGCATGAGGCGCGCCTGCAATTCCTCGCCAGTCTCGGCTTTACCGAAGGCAATATCTTTGGCCTGGGCATGGTAGTCACCGATCTTGCCGTGGAGTACTGCTCGGAGTCATTTGCCAACGATCAGCTTATCATCGATGTTGGTGCCAGTAGTTTTAACCGCTATGGTTTTGATATTGGCTTACAGGTAACCAATCGCGCGCTGGAGAAGGTGGTCTGTAATGCCAAGATGGGAGTGGTTTTCTTCGATTTCGACAAGCATCAGATATTCCAGATTCCCCGGGCTTTTAGCGCGATGCTGCAACAGCCTGAGGCCCGGGTAGCCTGAACTACGTCACTGCCTAAGCCGTGGCAGTTTGTTATGGGTCTGCTAGCTGTTTCCATTCGGCTTATCGAGTAAACTGCAGTCTTTCCTTAAGCAAAGATGCGGCTCTGGTTTGATCATTTTTCGTTATCTCAGCAAACAAATCCTGCAAGTGATGGCCGCGGTCACCGTTATTCTGCTGATTGTGGGGATGACGAGTCGCTTTATTCTCTATCTTGGTCAGGCGGTGGCAGGCGAACTAGCCACCGATGTCTTGCTGCTGTTGATATTCTATCGATTGCCTGATTTCCTTCTGGTTATTCTCCCACTCGCCTTATTTCTTGGCATTTTGCTGGCCTATGGCCGCATGTACGCAGAAAACGAGATGGTAATACTTATCGGTAGTGGATACAGCCAGGTGAAACTGCTGCTCACTACTATGGCGATATCCTTGCTGGTTCTCCTAGTCGTCGCGGCTCTCAGCTTGCAGGTTGCCCCCTGGGGACAGAGAAACTCGACGCAGCTGAAGCTGGATCAGGATCAACTCACGGAAATTGACTTGATTGTAGCGGGGCAATTTCAGGTGTTTGCAGGTGGAGATCGCGTTACCTTCGCAGAAAGAATTCAGAACAATCAAGATCAAGGGCGCAGCCTGCTAAACGTATTTGTTGCTATCAGCGATGAGGCGGTGGAAGGAGAATCAAATGGCCCTAGAATTATCCTGGCAGAGTCAGCACGTTCCGAAATCGATGAAGAGACTGGCACCCGATTCATGCGACTTGAAAATGTATTGCAATATGACGGAACTCCAGGCAGAGCAGATTTCAGTGTCGGCCAGTTCGACGTGCAGTCCATATTATTGCCCGAGCCAATTAGCTTCGCGCTAACTCTTGAGCGAGAATCTCTACCGACAAAAGATTTACTCGGCTCACCTTTGGCGGAATACAAAGCCGAATTGCAGTGGAGGATTTCGTTGATACTGTTGATTCCTATTGTCACCATGATAGCTGTGCCATTAAGCAAGGTTAATCCTCGACAGGGGCGATTCAGCAAACTTGTGCCAGCCGCGCTGTTGTATGCGACCTATATTGTATTGTTGCAAGTTTCGAAAGACTTGATCGCCGATGAAAGCTTGAGTCCCGTGATAGGGATGTGGTGGGTGCATTTACTCTTTGCGGGGATAGCCTGGGCAGCCTACAGACACTCGCAGCTGGGCAAGCTATTTTTCTTTGGTAGTTCAGCATGAAAATTTTGGACAGCCATATTCGAAATACAGTGTTCATGGCCATGTTGGTCGTTTTATCGCTGGTAAGCGCAATGGAGCTGATATTTTCTTTGGCGGATGAATTGGGCAGAACCAGAGGAGACTATAGCGCAATCAATGCGCTGACTTTTGTGCTGTTCACAATGCCCGCCACCCTTTATGAGTTATTACCCTATGTGGCGCTGGGTGGTGCCTTGATTGGCTTGGGAGTGTTGGCCTCGAACAACGAGCTTATAGTTATGCAAGCGGCGGGCATCAGAGTATGGAGGATCGTATGGGCAGTACTGAAGCCTACTATTTTGATCATGTTTATTGGCTTGATGGTAGGCGAATACATATCACCACCGTTGGAACAGTCGGCGCAAAGTAACAAGGCGATTAAACGTAGTGGGCGTTCATCAATAAACTCTGAATCGGGGACCTGGCACAAGGTTGGCCAAGAGTATATTCATATCAATGCAATCGCCCCTGGGGGCAAATTGCTGTATGGGGTTACACGCTACCGTCTCGGCGAGAATCGTCAAATTGATTCCAGCAGCTTTGCTGAATCGGCGCGCTACATCGAGCAGGGAGACGAAAGTTTCTGGCAACTGGACAATATAAGTGAAAGTATTTTTTCCACAGCTAATATTGCCGTACGGCAATACTTGCAAGAAGACTGGCGTGTAGATTTATCACCGGTGTTACTCACGGTTTTATTGGTTGAGCCTGATCGACTGTCGATTTCAGGTTTGCGAAGAATAGCCAGATTTTATGCGGATGAAGGATTGGATTCTGCTACCTATTTTTTGGCGTTCTGGAAGAAATTATTGCAGCCCCTCGCGACCCTGTCTCTTGTTATGCTCGCTATTTCCTTTGTGTTCGGGCCTCTACGTGAGTCGACAACAGGATTTCGAGTATTTGTGTCTCTGGGGATTGGCCTGGGATTTTCAATCATGCAGCGCATCATGGAGCCGGTTAGTTTGCTTTACGGGTTTAGCCCCTTGCTTGCTGTGCTGGCTCCAATATTTCTTACGGCTGGATTAGGCTTGTACTTTATACGGCGCGTACATTAAGAGGTAGCTTTATCAATGCTATTGCGCCGCGGATACTCGCAGGACAAATGGCAAGCTGACAAAGTTTTTACTGGATTAATTTTAGCGTGATGGGTAAATGGCTAATGTTTAAACGGCTAATGTTTAAACAGGGATTTACCCCAATTGGCTTCTCTAACAAACTTGACCGTTAGTAGAATCAATAGCCAGGCTAATAACATCGTTGTGATTGTATGGCTAAGAAAATGATCGCCCATGCCAATTTTGTAGAACCCTACGGTCCAGGCAAGGGTCATGCTAGAGGCTAGCGCAATTGTTTGAGCTCTTCTGCTGTTAAACAAAAAGAAAAGTGACATCAGAGCGAAACCTCCGCTTGCATGCCCTGCCGGATAACACCTTATATTATTCTCCTGCTCAAAATTTTCTGGATAGCTGTCAAATAAACTGATGGGTGGATAGTCTCCATCATAGTGAATCAAGTCCTTGGGGCAGGGGATATTGGTAGTGACTTTGGCGATGTTGACTACCGCAGGAATCAGCACGAGAGATATGCAGACGATAAGGAGGCCTTGTTTAAAGGGTTGGAGGAATGTTTTTTTTCGAAGAAAAATTCTAACTCCCAAGGCCAGAAGAAGCAGAACAACATAAAGAACCCTGATGCCGTCATACAGTAAAAATTTTGAAATCGGCTCCTTGCTATCAATTATCCATTTCCCGGATTCGAAATTATACAGGTAATCTTGCAGAAAGATGTCCATGTCTGTGAATTCGAAAAACAGAATCGATGTCAGCAAGGCCGCACACGTTATGAGTAATTGCCTGTTAATCGGCATGGTTTTCGAGAATGTCGAGAGAAGGATTATAGGCCGTGGTGGATACGTTCATGAGTCCGAGAATCGTATGAAATATATTGTCATGGGAATAAGTGTCTGAAGGGGAGCTTCGTAATGAACTGCAAGCTGGCTCACTTGAGTCGATGCATTCTCCCGTCCACAGAATCATGGGGACATGTTTTTGTGAAGCCGGGGCCAGGATATAAGGCAGCCCATGCAGATACAGGTTGTATTCGCCCAGAGACTCTCCGTGGTCGCTTATATAGAGCATGGTGGTCTCGAATTTGGCACTATTCTCCTTCAAAAATTCTATCGTACTGGAAAGGAAAAAGTCGGTGTACAAAAGGCTGTTGTCATAGGAATTAATGATTTCTTCATTGCTGCAATTTTGCAGCAAATTTGTCTTGCATGCCGGAATAAATTTTTCGAACTCATCGGGATAGCGTCTAAAGTAGGCCGGACCGTGATTCCCCATTTGATGCAAGACGATGAAGATGTCTCCTTCGGGATGTTCATCTATGTAGTCATCGAGATGGCCTAACATGCCAATGTCGCGGCACTCCGGGTTGCAGACTTGATTTAGGGTATCGGTTTTGTAGTTCTCTTCTGTTACCCGTGCTGCTACCCCTTTCGAGTCTGAATTATTGTCCATCCAGATGACGTTGACGCCAGTCCGTTGCAGTACATCGAGTACATTTTCCGTGGTTTGAGCTTTCGCCGCATTGAAATTATCCCGATCGTAGTTGGAAAACATACAGGGCAAAGATACAGCAGTGGAAGTTCCACAGGACCAAACATCAGGAAAGTTCACAATATTTTCTTGTGCTAAAAGCGGAGTTGTCTGCCGCTGATAGCCATTTAATGAAAGATGGTCGCTTCTTACGGTCTCTCCAGCAACAAGAATGACCAATTTTCGCCGCCCTGTACTAACCGGTATTGCGGCGTCGACGGCTATTTCTTCGAAATCGAGAAAAGCTTCACGGACAATCTGGTTTTTACCATAAAGACCAAGCGAGTAAAGGATGTAGGTCGGGTTGGCATAAAATCGGAGTAATTTATGCTCTCTTATAAATGAAGCGTAGGAATTAGCAGAAGAAAATAAGGAAATCAATATCAGAGTAATGCAAACCATCCAAAGTTTTAGGCGAGCGAATAATTCCTTCCGAAAAGCCAGGTAATGAATTTTGGTTTTCCAAACTGCAATTGAAGGTAATATCCCAAGCAAGACTATATAGAGAATTTGACGAAATGATATTAGATTACCCACCTCGGCTTGGTCGGTTCGCATGATGTTGTCTATCATTACGTCGTCTATGATGACATTGTAGGTATCCATGAAATAGGCGGTTGTTGATGATAGAAGCAAAATTCCTATCAATACGGGCTTGGTGCTGAATTTGAAACAGAATAGGGACGCGGCGATTATCGTCCCGCAGGCGAACAGTACTGCTAGCGTTATCAGGAAGTAGAGGTTGTTAATATTAAACGGGAAAACAGCAAGAATATTTTTAGCGAATCTAAAATTTCCAAATAAAATTATGAAGAGAGCGGTTGCAACTATAATTTTTGATGAGGAGGAGTCAGTGAGCCTTGGTATAGCCAAGGCAATCTTTGATTTCAAACTAGTTGGAATTAATAACATAGACTCGTCGAATTGTAGTGTCTGGGCATTTTAATTAGTTCCCTGATGTTTCTTTATACTCTGCCAATTTTCTTGATTCGGAATATTTCATCTTCTATTCCTTCCCCCTTTTTTATCTGAGTAAGCGGGCAGGTATCACCAGTTCAGCCTTGTCTACTCCCCTCCAATCAGGTTTACAGGCAGCAATAGATCGGACAGGCTCTGAAAGTTCAATATTCGAGTCTATTACGTTTAACGTGGCAGTTAATGCTACAGACTCAATCTTAAGGAAATCTGAAGAAAATGACGAAAGGTAGCGTGATGGAAAATAGATTAGAGAGGGCGGGAGGGTTTACAATCCAGCCTACTGACAGGCCAGTATTTTATCTATTCCCATTCTCAGGAGCTTCGTATTACGCATATTGCCCTACATTTCATGATTCCGCTGCTATTCGCTATTGGCTTTTATCGAAAAACCTGGCGCAGAACTTATTCGATAATGTTGATAGCTCTGGTGATTGATATCGACCATGTATTCGCCAGTCCAATGTATGATCCGACGCGATGCAGTATGGGCTTTCACCCCCTGCACACAATCATCCCGATACTCATCTATGTTTCTGCGCTACTGCCCAGCAAGACGCGAGCCCTGGGGATTGGACTTTGCATTCACATGATTCTCGATAGCACAGACTGCTATGTAAACGGCGGAATCTGGTATTTTGAATGAATAACTCAATAGCGGAGTCAGGCAACGATCAATCAAGTCTTTAGAATGGCTTGAAAATCAGAAGGGTTGATGAGACTTAGGCACTACAATAACCTTGCTGTTTGAGAGTTTGTCGTGGAAGGCATCGCCGTTAGCGTCGATGGTTAGCCAGAAGTACCCTAGCCCAAACATAAAGAAAGAGGGCCAGGCGGCGAGGAAACGAATAATACCCTGCCTGACGCAAATCAATCCGCCATCATTAGCGACAAGTTTGATGCGCCAGGCGATCATGCCAAGGGTTTGTCCGCTGCGAGTCCAGAACCAGATATAAAAACCGCTGCTGCTGATGAGCATCAGCAGGAAAAGGATATTGTCTATTAAAGGATTGGTTTGCACGACGCCATCGACTAACTGATTAGTGTCGGGTCCCACAATAAATTGCATGCTATAACCGATCAGCATCCAGATTGCCGCCACCAGAAAACCGTCGTAGAGTAGGGCCGCCAAGCGCCGTAACAGACCGGCGCGTGGTTGTTGTTGCAAAATGTGTCTTGAGTCGGTGTCAGCCAAAAATCAATTTCAACCGAGTTCTTTTACAGCCTGAATCAATGCACTGGCGGCCTTCTGTCCATCACCAAATAACATCTTGGTGTTATCAGCAAAGAACAATGGGTTTTCTACGCCGGAGAATCCAGCTCCGCGGCCACGTTTGATAACAATGACATTATCCGCATTCATCGCATCCAGGATTGGCATGCCATACAACGGGCTGCTGGTGTCATTCTTGGCGGAAGGATTCACTACATCGTTGGCGCCAATTACCAGTGCAACGGTGGTGTTCTTGAAGTCGGCGTTGATGTCATCCATGTCATAAATCATGTCATATGGCACGCCAGCTTCCGCCAGCAGTACGTTCATATGACCCGGCATACGACCCGCTACCGGGTGAATGGCAAACTTAACCGACACACCTTTCTCGGTGAGTATTTGCGTGAGTTCCCAGATCTTGTGCTGAGCCTGGGCTACGGCCATGCCGTAACCAGGGATGATCACTACCTGACTGGCAAAGGACATCAGAATGCCGGCATCCTGTGCCTGTATTTCCTTCATCACGCCTTCAGTGCCATCGCCGCTGGCGACAACATCTCCTGTGCCGACTCCGGCGAAGAATACATTGGCGACTGAGCGATTCATGGCTTTCGCCATCAGTTGCGTGAGCAGGGAGCCGGCCGAGCCAACTACGATGCCGGCGATAATCATTGCCGCGTTGCCAAGCACATAGCCCTCGAAGCCCACGGCTAATCCGGTGAGTGCGTTGAACAGTGAAATGATCACCGGCATGTCCGCGCCACCTACCGGAACAGTAATAAAAATTCCCAGAACCAGGGCAAGCGCGTAGAAGATGATGATGGTATTAATATCGGCGCTGAAATAGATAGCCGCGGCGAAACCGACCGTCGCTATTGCCAGCACCGCGTTAACCAGATGTTGCTTGGGCAATAACTTGCTGCGATTCAAGCGGCCATCGAGTTTGGCCCAGGCGATAATACTGCCACTGAAAGAAATGGTGCCGATTATCGCGCCGAGAATACCAAGTATGGCAACGTCTGTTCCCAGCACGTTCGCCACGGTAGTTGCTCCGCTTAGATCATTGGAGGCTTCTGTGCTGGCCTTGAGTAATTCGACGGCGGCAATAGCGGCGGCGGCGCCGCCGCCCATGCCATTGTACATGGCGATCATCTGCGGCATGTCGGTCATGGCGACTTTTTTGCCGCTATACCACGCATAGCCACCACCGAGAGCGATGGCCACGATGATTAACAGAATATTGCTGTTAACCTGCTCGCCAGCCAGAATCTCCGGTGTCATAAAGGTCACAAGGGTAGCCAGAACCATACCAGCCCCTGCCCACAAAATACCGCGTCGGGCAGTGACGGGAGAACTCATTTGTTTGAGGCCAAGAATGAAAAGCGCCGCGGCGATTAAATAGGAGGCCTGAATGATAGCTTCCATCTATGATTTCCCCCCTTTAGATTGCTTGTCGCTGGGTTTGAACATTTCCAGCATGCGCTCGGTCACTACATAACCACCTACCGCGTTGCCTGCGCCGAGCAAGACGGCGATAAAGCCGATAACTTGTTCTGTGGTGGAATCGGCGATTCCGAGCGCAACCATGGCGCCTACCAATACAATGCCGTGCACGAAATTTGAGCCGGACATCAAGGGTGTATGCAGAATCACCGGTACCTTGCTAATTATTTCGTAGCCGGTAAAACCGGCCAACATGAATATATATATTGCCGCGAGACCTTCAATCATCAGGAAGCTCCTTGTAGTTGTTCTTTGATACCCGCATGAAGAATTTCACCGCCATGGGTAATGATGCTGCCACGAATAATTTCGTCTTCGAGATCAATATTGATGGCGCCTTCGGGAATCAGTAGTTCAAGAAAATTTAACAAGTTTTTGGCGTAAAGCTCGCTGGCATGATTGCCCACCATGCTGGGAACATTCACCGGACCATAAATTTTAACGCCTTTATGCAGTACGGTTTCGTCAATCCTGGTCAGCTCGCAATTACCCCCACCCTCGGCAGCGAGGTCGACTATTACCGAACCAGCGCGCATCCCTTCAACCATTTCAGTGCTGATGATGCGAGGAGAAGGTCGGCCGGGTATTGCGGCGGTACTGACGATTACATCTGCCGCCGCGACATGCTTGGCCAGAATGGCTTGCTGTTGTTGTTTTTCTTCGTCGGTTAGTTCCCTGGCGTATCCTCCGTCGCCCTCGGCTTTGATTTCAATATCGACAAATTTTGCGCCAAGGGATTCAACCTGCTCCTTTACTGCAGCTCGCACATCGTAGCCCTCTACGATGGCACCAAGCCGTCTTGCCGTAGCGATGGCTTGCAAGCCGGCAACACCAGCACCAATAATCAGTACCTTGGAGGGTCGGATGGTGCCAGCGGCGGTAGTCAGCATGGGAAAGAACTTGCCAAGGATATTGCTCGCCAGCAGTACCGCCTTATAACCGGCGATGGATGCCTGAGATGAGAGGGCGTCCATGGCTTGCGCGCGGGAAATTCGGGGGATCAGTTCCATGGAAAAGGCACTGATGTTTTTTTGTTTCAATTTGTTGAAACGCTCGAGGTCGGAGTGCGGATTCAGGTATCCGATCAAGATCGAGCCATCTTTGAGCTGGTCGATCTGCTCATTAGTAGCCGGATTTACCGTCAGGCAGATATCTGCCTTACCGAGTAACTCGCCGCTGGACGCCACGAGGGTAGCTCTCTCGTAGTCGCTATCGGGAAAGCCCGCCAGTTCGCCGGCGCCTGATTCTACGTTTATCTGCACATCATCGTTGGCTAGCCGTTTTACAATGTCTGGTACCAGTGCCACCCGTTGTTCGTCTTTGCGAACCTCTTTGGGCACACAGATTTGAATTGCCATACGAAACCTCAAATTCTCAAATTTTCGTGAAGGGCGCAGTATATAACGATCCCTCTCAAGTGCAAGTTAGGCGGAATAATCAGCTATTCGTCTTATCTCAGGCGGTAGTTTTTGCTAGAATCCGAGCTCCGCCAGCTACTGTGGCCAATATCAGTGACGCGAACCAAGGCGTCCCACTCAACATTTAGTCAGGGAATCGACATGCGTGCCTTAGCACAAACCCGTCACATCAGTTTGTTAGATACAACCTTGCGTGACGGAGAACAAACTCAGGGAGTCTCTTTTTCGGTCAATGAGAAGGTGAATATTGCCCGTGGACTGCTGCAATCCCTGAAGGTAGACCGGATAGAAGTCGCCTCGGCCTGTGTGTCAGAGGGTGAGCGCAAAGCCGTGGCCGAGATTACCGCATGGGCCGCCGAGGAAGGGCTGCTTGATCGGATCGAAGTATTGGGCTTCGTCGATCACAAGCGTAGCGTAGACTGGATCGTCAGTACTGGAGCCAAGGTGATTAATCTTCTCGCCAAGGGCAGCGAAAAACATTGCCGAGAGCAGCTGGGGAAGAATCTCGAGCAACACATAGAGGGCATAGCGCTGACGGTGGCTTATGCCAAAGAGCAGGGTCTTGCGGTTAATATGTATTTGGAAGACTGGTCCAATGGCTATATAGACAGCAAGGACTATGTTCTTGGCCTGGTATCTGCCACAGCGGATTTCGGTATTGGGCATTATCTGCTGCCGGATACGCTGGGTGTTATGTCACCTGAAGAAGTTCATGATTCTCTTACCGAGATGATGCAGCAATTCCCGTTGCTGGAATTTGATTTTCATCCACATAATGACTACGGCTTGGCGACGGCCAATGCACTTGCGGCGGTAAAAGCTGGCATTAATACCGTGCATTGCACCATAAATTGTCTGGGAGAGCGTGCGGGCAATGCGTCCCTGGCGGAAGTGGCGGTGGCTTTGAAGGACAAGATGGGAATGCAACTGTCGATCGACGAGAGCAGAATTGCGGTATTAAGTCGTATGGTGGAAAACTTTTCCGGCAAATGGATTGCCGCCAATACACCATGCAAGCGTA
>FLOH01001323.1_pt1 | contig 39297 bp, 43 predicted proteins | sample 756751 | NCBI WGS metagenome assembly FLOH01 (sample SAMEA4026879, study PRJEB14308) | marine metagenome | biome: coastal water; material: water | depth 74 m
CTATCCCCTATTAGTTTTTTGGCATATATGTTCTCAAGCATGGCGTGATCACAAGGATACTTTTTGTTAGGAAACATTAATATCTTCATGTTTCCTAGTTACCCAACCTATCTTTAACTTGCTTAAGAACTTTTTTAACATTATCAAATTGAGTTTGCTCAATAGCTTTATTGAGATTAACCCACCTTACTCTACGTGACCTTTTGGAAACTGAAGCTTTTTGTCTTTAGAGACTAAATATACAGCGTTATCTTTAAAAATTACACCCCCTGCTTTTTTAATCACGATCCTATTTTATCATCACAAAAAAGATTACCTTGAAAAATCTATAGACAATCATTTAAAGGTACTCAAATACATAGACCAAGAAACATTATGGAAAGAATTTTAAGTTTAGAAAACTACTTCTATTTAGTCGCTCTCAAATGGGATAAATCATTAAAATAACGCATTGTCCATTTTTTATATTCCTGCTTGTATTCTAGTAAAGAAATGCCTGTATTTGTCGTCTTCAATCCATAAAAAAGTTTCAAGAATACTTGATCACTAAAATCTTGCCCTAAAAGACAAATAATTACAAAACAACGAATAAAAATATCATGGGAAACCACCAACACATTCTGCTCAAGGTTATTATTAGCCAGATAGTCCTTAAAAAAAACAGCTCGACTAATCACCTCCCTAATACTTTCTTCATCGTCTGAAAATTTCCAGTCTAAATTTTGATAGTTTTTAAAACTATCTTGGTAATATTGACGACTTACTTTGCTAGTTCGCTTAGTATTATAAATACCAGAAAACTGTTCCCTTTCGTGAATTTCATCAACCAATTTAACAGGCTTTTTTATTCTTTTAGCAACAATATCTGCTGTCTTTTTGGCTCTTGGCCATTTTTGCTACTCATAATCAGATCAACAATCTGAAATCTTGATCTCTCAGACAAAGCTTTTGCTTGTAGCTTTCCCCTATCGCTCAATAAAGAATCAGGGTGTTGCCATCTACCATTATTATCACTAACACTAGAGCCATGTCGTACCAGAAAAATCTTCATATTAAAAGTTTATCACTTTAGTTGTTTCCTATAGCTATTACACACAAACTCTCCAAAAAGAAAAACGACCTCCCCAACAACTACTAGACTAACCAGAAAACACCTTCATCAATTTTTTGTCGAAACTAGCCATCTCTCCAATCTTTTTTTCTTTAGAAAAAATCAAATTATATGAATCTTCTAGATCAATTCCCAATTCTTTAAAAACCTCAACTGATTTTGTTAATCTTTTTCTTGCCTCCCATTTAATAAACGACATCTTTAATAAATCTTCCAATATCACAACAAGAGCTTCTTTTTTCTTACCATAGAAAAAACTTAACACCCAATAAATCTCAAAAAACACTATTTCCGATGTTATTAACTCAACCTCTCCAGTTAAACCTTTTTTAAACAGTTTTTTAGCCTTTAAATGTTGAGCATTAATATCTGTCAAAAGAAATCTTAAAAAATAATTTGTGTCTACAAACACTGTTTTCATATCTTTTTACCAAAATACTCCTGCTTGGCCTTGGTAACAATCTTGTTCACATCCATATCTTTGTACTTGGTTGGTATCCTTACCGAACCTGCTAATTTTTCAATTAAATCTTCTGCCGGCTCCATGCTGATTATTCTATCCTCCACCCTTATTACTACCTTTTGTCCCTTCTTCATGTTCATCCCTCTATACACATCCACGGGGATAGTAACCTGTCTTTTGTCAGTTATAGTAGCTAAATATGTCATACAAGGAAATAATAACAAAACAAGGAAACTTTATCAAGACAAGGAAAGCAAACCGCTAACCACCTTATCCATCCTCATTCCCCTAGACCCTTTAACCAATACTGTTTCTTTACCAAACCTCAACCATTCTATCAACTCACTATGGCTACTGGCAGTAAATACATTATTGGGTTCGCCACCCATCTTCAAGTAACCGCTTGCAACATTAGCCGCCTCTTCACCATACAAACCAACTCTCTTAACTCCCTGCTTATACAAATACTCACCAATCATAAAATGTGATGTTTTGCTCTCTTTCCCCAATTCCAACATATCACCTAATACAAAAGTTCCGTTTAAATCAAGATCCAACAATACATCTACAGCGGCCTTTACCGCTTCAGGGCTAGCATTGTACGTATCATCAATAATCAACCTGCCTCCTCTCCAAACTGGAAGCAATCTGCCTTTAACCGGTAAGGCTTTTTTCAACCCTTTTCGAATAGAGCCAAAATCCATTCCCTCTATCATTCCCACCGCTATTGCCATACAAGACAACAAAACATTATGTTTACCCAATAAATTAACCTCAAATTTTTCCTCACCAAAATCATGATCTAAAGTAAAACTTGACAGTATCTTGCCCTTACTAACAACTTGTTTAAAGTTTTTAATTCTTAGGTCACAATCTTTACCATAACCAACCGACAAAATATTTGCTTTTATCTTGTTGGTCAAACCCATAATCAACTCATCATCTCCATTCAACACAGCCCAACCATGTTTTGGCAAAGACTCAACAAGTTTTCTTTTTTCCTTTATCACACCTTCTAAAGAACCAAAATGATTCTTATCCAAGTGTGCCAAGCTAAGTCTTGTCAAAACTCCTATTCTTGGACACACTAAATTCAAATACGCATCCATCTGTCCGGGTTTATCCACACCCATTTCCGCAACAAACTTATCTGCACCATTAAGCTTCAAAACCGTCACAGGTAAATTAAATATTGGGTCTAAATTTCCAGACGTAACCACAGACTTAAATCTTTCAGATAAAACTGCTCCAACAAGTTCTTTTGTTGTTGTCTTCCCAACACTTCCGGTAATTCCAATAGTATCTATATCTGAATGCAGCTTTAGCCACCATTTTGCAACTTCCCACCTAGCTTTTCTAAAAGCCATTTTTGCAAAATTTGATTCTCCGTATTCAAGCATATCTATTTACATTCCATTAATTTTTGAACTAACACACACATGAGCAACAGATGGTGTTGCTGCTCCATTGTTTTCAATAAACGGCTCTATTGTAAGTTTACACAAGCCCCATTTTTGGTCTAGCTCCAACACATCAATCAACGCTTCAATCAACACTTTGTTAAACTCACCCTCACCTTCATTCCACGCAGCCACCGACTTCCATCCACCAGATTCGTCAAGTTCGTAATAACTTCTTAAACTTACATCAAAGGCTGCCCCCGCCAAATGAGAACTCTTTCCATTTTCTGCAATACGATGCTTGCCAAATTCACGCAGTAAGTCATTTTGAACCTGTGGCGTTCTTCCCAAACTGGTTACAGACAGCTTAATACCGCCTTTAGCTTCTGGAAGCAAAACAGACCACTTATTAAAAACAGATTCCATGTACCGCAAAGTTGTTGTTCTTAACCAATTTGGCTCTCCATTAACAGAACCATTTAACCTCTGTATTAGTTTCCACCCATTCCCCATAGATGGAACTGTTACTAATTCACCTTTTTTAAAACCCTCAACCACCTCTGTATCTGTCATATATCTATCTTTCTCTCTCCACCAATATCTATCTGCTTGAGTTCCTCTAAGGACCCTTTTTTGCTCAAGATCTTTTAGTTGTATTAGATTACTATCTTCAGTCATTTTTTTATTACTATGCCTTTTAACAAAAACACATTTTTAAACATATCATTCTTATACCATACATTTTTTCCACCTTTGCCGTTAAACACATAGGGGTTGTTAACCAAAAAATCAACCGTTCCTGCGTTATCAATCTTAAAACCATTAATCAATACCATATGGCTACCTGTTTTACTTTTAATAGAAACAATTACAAAGTTTCCCGCCAACACTTCTTCCATAACTTCATATAGGCCAATCTTTTTTACACTTTCAGCCTTTAATCCTTCTTTTTTACACATCTCTACTAAACAACTATGTTTCCAGCCAACGTCTACTCGCCCTTTTTTGTCCTTGAAAACATAACCATTCATCAACAAACCTTCTTTAACCAAGTCAAAAAGCTTTCTCTTTCGTAACACCCTCTTTAAAGTAAAAATCATTGCCAAGTTAGCTATTCCGCAAGCTCTCCATGCCCAATAACTGTACTCCTTCAAGTTTCTGGTTCCAAATCTTTTTGCAGCTTTTTCATCCAATATCTCACCATACTCCTTCACCACCAAGGCTTCATCTACATTCTGCAGTTGCCCTACAAAGGGCACATTTTTTCTTCCATAATACTTCCCCCAACCCAGAGCTACTACCACACGCTTGGCACGCAACTCTCTAACAAGTGAAACAAAACTTGCTGGTATACCAATAATTTTTCTCAACATTTTTCAACATTAGCTCCCAGACTTCTGTATTCCTTAAAAATATTTGGGTAGCGTCTTTGTAGAATTCCTACCCCGTGGATTGTGGTCTCTGCTTTATCGGCCAACGCTGCCAAAAATATTGCCTTAGCTGCCTGAATAACTTTTGGTGGCATTATCTCTCCCCCCACAAACTTCACCGGTCCTTCAATTATTACCCTCTGTGGATCAGAAATAAATATGTTTGCCCCCATGGCAGAAAGTTCTCTTACAAACTCCAAGCCCGACTCGTACATCCAATTTTGCAACATAAGTTTCCCTTTTGTTTTACAAGCCAAGGTAGCCATTACCGGAATAACATCAACCGGGAACCCAGGCCAAGGTCTAGGAGATAACTTGGGTAACCCCGGTGCCGCCAAAGGCACTTCGTGGTTAGTTAAATCTATCTCTAGCGGCCTTGCCAAACTTACAATTAAATCTTTTTCCCTTCTTACTACCCTTACTCCAAAAAGCTCAAACCAATTTATTAACCCATCAACAATTTCCGGAATGTTCGCTCCCTTAATTACTATTTTTCCGTTAGTAACCGCTGCCGCTACCATGTAACCAGCTATATCCACAAAATCAGGCCCTACCGTAAATCTTGCTCCACCCAAAAGTTTTTTACCCTTTATTTTTAATCTATTAGACCCTATTCCCTCAACCTTGGCCCCCATTTTTTGCAGTAGTTTTAATAAATCACCTACATGCGGCTCACTAGCTGCATCCATTATCACCGATTCTGCTTCTATACCAGATAAATACATTACCAAATTTTCTGTCGACGTTGGGCTAGCTTCTAATTGCCAAACGCTTAAATTTTTTCTTTGCTTTTTTGGCGCCTCAAAAATTACCCTATCCTTCTTAATCGTCACATTTATCCCCACTTTTTTAAACGACCGTACATGACCGGCAATAGACCTAAAACCCAACACACAACCACCAGGTAGTGGTATTTCTGCTTTTCCAAACCTAGAAAGAAGTGGTCCAACAAACATTAAAGACGCCCTAATCTGAGAACCAAGCGCCATATCAACCTTATATGAATTCATGGTAGAGCAATTAATTGCCACTCTACCATTTCTTCTTTTAATCTTTGCTCCCATCAACCTCATCATTTCTAAAAGTTTCTCAACATCCAAAGTATTGGGGATTTTCTCATATACCACCTCCTTGTCAGTTAATATACAAGCCGGTAAAACCGCCAGCACAGAGTTTTTATTTGGAATTGGTTCAACCTCACCTGTAAGCTTTATTCCACCATTTATTCTTACAGTTCCATTCATAAGTAGTGAAAGTATACAATATACCTATGCAAAGAACCCTTATAAACCAAACCCCAACTTTAGTAGGTGAAAAAGTAAAACTAAACGGTTGGGTAGATAGTATTAGAGATCACGGTAAAATTACCTTTTTAGATCTACGTGACACATCTGGCATTATCCAAATAGTTGGTCAAAATCTTCCCAAATTAACATCAGAAAGTGTGGTAGAAGTTTTAGGGTTAGTAAAAAAAAGACCAGAAAAATTAGTAAACCCCAATTTAGAAACTGGCTCTGTTGAACTAGAAGCAGAAAAAGTAAGCGTGTTAAGTCAGGCCCAAGAACTTCCCCTACCTATTACTGACAAGGGCGACCAAACCAGCTTTACCAAAAGGCTAAACCACCGCTGGCTTGACCTTAGAAAAAAGCAAACCATCTTTCAAACATGGACTCAGTTTGAAGAAGGCATGCGCCAATACTTCCTTTCTCAAAACTACCTTCAAATATATACTCCAGCTTTCATGAACGCACCCAGCGAGTCAGGCTCTGAAGTCTTTGCAGTAGACTACTTTAACAAAAAAGCATATTTAGCCCAATCCCCCCAGTTCTACAAGCAAATGGCTATGGCCGCAGGTTTTGAAAAGATCTTTTGCATTGGCCCAGTGTTTAGGGCTGAACCTTCCTTCACCACTCGCCACATGACAGAGTTTACCGGTTACGATTTTGAAATTTCTTTTATAAACTCTCATTTAGATATCATGGCCATAGAAGAGCAAATGTTAATCTCCGCCTTCTCCAATCTCAAACATAAAGTTCTCCCCAACCTAAACGTCCCAACTGACCCTTTTCCAAAACTCACCATGGCAGAGGCCAAAACCAAACTTAAAAAGGCTAAAATTTCAATTGGAGATAATGAAGACCTCTCACCTAAAGAAGAAAAAGAAATCTGTCAAATAATTAAAAAAGAAACCGGCTCCGACTTTGTTTTCATTACCGACTATCCTACGTCTACCAGACCCTTTTACCATATGCGCCATGAAGATAATCCAAAACTAACCAAAAGCTTCGATCTTTTATACAAAGGCGTCGAAATCTCCACCGGTGCCCAGCGTGAACACCGTATCCAGATTCTAGAAGCTCAAGCCAAAGAAAATAGTCTAAGCCTAAAAAGTCTTTCCAACTATCTTGATTTCTTCCGCTACGGCTGTCCACCACACGGTGGTGGTGGCATGGGCCCTGGTCGAATCATAATGAAAATCCTTGATCTACCCAGTATAAAAGACGCCACCTTTCTACCCAGAGACGTCAAACGGCTCACCCCATAAACCACTAATAGTTCAATCAACACCAAACTACTTTCTCTTTAACTTCAAATACTTCTTCTTCCCTATCCTTAAGACATTTTCCTTTTTATTAAAAACTATTTTTTCAGAGTTTGGGTCAACCCTCTCATTATTTATATAGACACCACCTTGTTCAATTGACCTTCTCGCCTCAGAGTTACTGCTCGCAGTACCCCAAGCCACCATATTTGCTGGCAATGCTTCCATTGGCAGTGAAGAAGAAACATACTTAGTTGGCGTAATATCAGACGCAGTTGTTTCTTGTTTAATCTTTACATAATGGTCTTTTGCCCCAGCTATTTTATCCTGTCCACACAACTCCGCTACAATTTTCTCTGCTAGCCGTCCTTTTATTCCCATCGGATTATTACTCTTTTCCAATTCCTTTTTAACCTCTCCAATCTCGTTTAACGGCATGTTCGTACCATATTTAAAGTATTCAAAAATGAGGTCATCTTTAATCGACATCACTTTAACATAAATCTCTTCTGGTTTATCATCTAGCCATATAGCATTGCCCCAAGTTTTGCTCATTTTCCTTCCATCCGTCCCCGGCAAAAAACCATTGGCAATAATAAACGATTCTTTTTTACCTAATATTTTATTTAATTTCCTACCTGCCTGCATATTAAACGTTTGGTCAGTTCCACCCAATTGAATGTCGGCGTTTAAATGATAACTATCATAACCTTGCATCAACGGATACAGCATTTCAGGCAAGCTTACTCTTTTACCTTCATCTAATCGCTTTCTAATTAACTCTCTACTAGTAAAATCATTTACAGAAAAGTGACCTGCCAAAAATAGCACGTCTCCAAATGTAAGTTTACTTAACCACTCACTGTTAAACACCACCTTAATATTAGAAAAATCCAGAACCTTTTCCGCCTGATTTTTATATGTTTCAAAATTTCTTTCAATCTCTTTTCTGGTTAAAACCGGTCGTTCATTATCTTTGTCAGAAGTATCCCCAACGGTGGCTGTAAAGTCCCCAATTAAAAAGGTCACTTTGTGACCAAGTTCCGACAAAAGTTGAAGTTTCCGTAAAGGCACGGCATGACCCAAATGAATCTTTGTGCTAGTTGGATCAATTCCTAAATACACATTTAATTTCTTACCAGACAAAAGCAATTTCTCTAGCTCCTTACTAGAAGGAATCACATTCTCCACACATCTCTCAACTAAATCTTTTATTTTATCTTTATCATTCATGCCTTAAATCTTATCATTTTTTCTATTCTAAGGGCCCAACCAGTAGGAACGCAACCTACATATTTAGATATTTCTCCACATCCAAGGCCGCCATGCATCCCATTCCAGCTGCCGTAACAGCCTGTTTATACCTAAAGTCCACCACATCTCCCGCTCCAAACACCCCCCTAACACTAGACTGTGTTGGCATATCTGTTTTACCAGTTACCAAAAACCCTTTTTCATCTAAATCCAACACCCCTTTAAACAAATCTGTCTCTGGTAAATGACCAATAGCCAAAAACAAGCCATCTGCGGGCAACTCTTTTTCCTTGCCCGTTTTAACATCCTTTATCTTTATCTTCTCCAATTTTTGTTCCCCAGTTACCCCTACCACCTCACTGTTCCAAATAACTTGAACCTCACTTCGCCTCGTCGAAGCCTTGTGCGAAGACGGGACCAAAACTTTCTCTTGCATTATCTTACTTGCCCTTAACTTATCACCTCTATAAATTAAACCTACATTTTTGGTCTGCCTTTTTAAAGCCATCACCTCCTCCATAGCAGAGTCCCCACCACCCACAACATAAGTTATTTTATTCTTAAAAAATGCCGCATCACATACTGCACAGGTACTCACTCCTCGCCCTAGTAGCTTTTCTTCTCCCACATTAAGCATTCGTGCTCTTGCCCCCGTAGAAACAATCACAGTTTTGGCTTGGTACTCTGTTTCTCCTACCCAAATCTTCTTTATGTCCCCCTCTAGTTCAACTTTTGTTACGTTCTTGTTTTCTATTTCTGCTCCAAACTTTTCCGCCTGTTTTCTCATTTCCTCCATTAATTTTGGGCCCAGAATTCCTTCAGAGAACCCTGGGTAATTCTCAACCTCTGTGGTTAACATTAACTGCCCTCCCGCTTTCTCACCCGCCAATATCAACGGTTTCAAACCAGCTCTGGCTAAATAAATACCAGCTGTATATCCAGCTGGCCCAGCCCCAATAATAATTACATCACGCATTTTAAACTTGTTTTTTTATCATTTCCTCGTAACCTGCTTTACCGGCAAATCCAGATTTTCTGTCCACTTCCTTACCACCCTTGAACATAATTACCGTAGGAATACTCATTACCCCATACTTTCCCGCCGTTTCCTGATTTTGGTCAACGTCCACTTTTCCAATTACCATTTTGTCTTTATATTCTTCTGCTAACTCTTCAATTACTGGAGCAGCCATTTTACATGGCCCACACCATTCTGCAAAAAAATCCACAAACACTGGCAACTTACTACCAATAACTTTCTCTTCAAAATCTTTATCACTAAAATGTACTGCACTCATATTTTTTATTATAATTTATAAATACCTCTTCAAAAGCTTAGCATAGTTTTCCTTAGATTTAGAAGAGGATCCACACTTTTCCGCCTCATCCACCAACAAATTTCTCCCCACACCCTTAAGCGAGCTAATGGCCGCCGAAATCTGTGTCAAAGTTGCCTCACAACTTTTATCAGATTCTATCATCTTAATTATTCCCCCCACCTGACCTTGAATTCTTTTTAAATTACTCGTCAACTTCTTCTTATCTTCCATATACCCCCCATGGTATACCCATTTCGTCCTCTTGTCAACCTACTACAACCTTTTTACAATCAACAAATACAAAGCCACCACAATTAATACAAACCATCTTTTCTCTTCCCAATCCAACTCTCTTTTTATCATCCAAAACCAGTTATTCAGTTTATCTCTATTTTTAAAATAGTCCCACACCAAATCAAACACCAAATGCGTTCCCAAACCCAACATAAAACCCCTCCCAAAAGCGTTGGCTATACTACTTAATGTAAAAAACCCCATTACCAACCACACCAACAAAAACAGTGCACTTTTCATTACCAATCTTGATTTTTTTTCTCTTTCTTCCAATATAGAAACCAATCCGGTTTTAATATTTTCTTTCTTTAGTACCTGCTTAATTTTTACGTCAAACACCTTGGAAGGTTCCATAACTGCAAGCTGAATCAACCAATCAAAAAATACAAATACAAACCCCAACACTCCACCCAACCACCACCAGAGCACCCCTATTCCCATCACCCAACTACCAGACAACAATCGCCAACCAGTCAACAATAGCATTAAAGAAAAAAGTACTACTTGATGCCAAACAACCTTCTTACTTTCCATACCTTAACTTTAACAGATTCATCCGCCGTGGTGGAAAATATTAAACCTTTTTCTTTTTTTCTTCCTTTAACATCTTTAGCTTCCACATAAAAAGCTTTCCCTTATTTTTCACCTCAAACGCATCCTTTACAAAGTTTTTAGCCATCTCTACCAGGTATCTAGGGGTGTTCTTTACCAATCTCATATACAAACTTGTGTGGGCAGTGTCTTCTAACTCCAAAGCCAGCCTGTAAGCATAGTCCTGCCACTCTCTACTGATCCGCCTTTGTTTACCACCCTCTTGCTCCATCTCATCCGTATATTTGTCCAATACCTGCTGCATTGAACTAAATGTCTTATTGCTCATACTTAGCTTTCTTTTGCTAATCCCATTGTCATCAATATTCCAACTGCCGAAATTCCAAATATCCCCCACCACCTCCATGAATACATTGATATTATCCATATCAACATTCCCATTACAATAATCGCCAAAGAATAAACCATCTCTCTATACGCGTAAAACCTTAACCCTTCACTATTCTTCCCCGCAGAGTACATATACCCTCCGTAAGGCACCCAATAATATCCAGACATGGCTCTACTCACTATATCAATTCCAAACAACCCAAATATACTTGTAAAAGAAGCTCGCAACAATCTTAATACAGAAAATATCCCCCCAGCCCACCAGTACACCCTTTCATCCTCCAACCCACCCATCGCCCGCCTCTTATCAAACAACTTTCCGGCTAAATATGTGGTCACCATCGCCAACAACATAGAAGCAGAGGTTAATCCACCCAAGATCTCCATACTACCCACCATCACAAACACATACACCGGCCAATAAAACCCTGTTACTAGACCATCGGCACCCTCACCCGCAAAAGCCTTCCATAAATGTTTTTTATCTCTGTCTCCCAACCATCTCCCAAAACTTCTCCAGCTTATTTTTCCATCCTTTTCGTGATGTTTCATGTAAAAAAGTGGCACACAAGAAAACATTACTATTACCGCCCCCAATGCAAATAGTACCTTAAATCCAAAAACTGTTGCCACAAATCCACCAACCACAGGTGCCAAAATCCAAGCGCCTCTTTCTAAAAGGGTTACTATACTTACCTCTTCGCCAAACTTTCCATGTTTTCCATCTACAGACAATATAGAGTGTCGCGACAACCAATATAAGGGAATACTCATCGATGCTACCGCTGCCATACCCATCACTACCCACACCTCCTCTCCTCCCAAAATTGGAATTAAGTAATAAAATACCAACAACAAACTACCCAACAATACTGACAGTCTAAATCCCAATTTCCCCACCACATTTGCCATTGGTATTGTTAGTAAAAAAAGTAATAGTCGCTGAACTATCACATAGGCCACCATCAACCTTAATCCTCCCACAATTCCCCATTGTTCTTTTCCAATTAGGTAAATATATATTGGCACAAACAGTCCCAGCATCGCCGTTCCCATACATCTTAAAAAAATATTCCAGTACATAGAAACAAGAGAGTCCATTCTGCCCACGCGCAGTCCAAACTTATCACTTAAATGCATACTCTCTCCTTCAGTTCTTTAGTAACTTCTTTTAATACCTTGTCCAATACTTCAATTTCCACCTTATTAAACTTTCCCAACACATAATCCTCCCCAGACACCACCCTACTTCCTTTTCTATTGTCTACTCCCACTCTCACTCTCCAAAACTCCTTGCTCCCCAACCACTCTTCTACAGACGCAACACCATTGTGAACCTTGGGGCCAACTCCTTTTTGGATTTTATACTCTCCTAATTCTAGATCTAAATCGTCGTGCACCACATACAAATCATCCAAGTCAATCTTATAAAAATTCTTAACCTTTGACACCGCTCTACCACTCTCATTCATAAAGGTTGTTGGCTTCACCAACATAACTTTTCCAAGTTCCTCTTTATATTTCTCCAATTCATCTATCACCATAAACCCCACATTATGTCTTGTATTTTTATACTTCTCTCCAATGTTTCCCAACCCCACAACCAGTTTCATGAGATAATTCTACCAGCATGCGCATACTAATCACCACCGCCACCTATCCTCCCTCCGTCAACGGAGTTGCTTATCACGTCCAACTACTTTTAAACTCACTTATCCAACTAGGTCATAAAGTCATGGTTCTAGCTCCAGACAACCCAGAAGTTGATATCCCAGAAGCCGGTATCATCCGCTATCCTTCATTCCACAGTCCCATTGTCGAAAACTATCCCATTGGCGTCCCCCTTGTTTCCTTTGAAAAAATCAAACGCTTCAACCCAGATGTTATTCATACCCACCATCCCTTAATCATTGGAGCTCTTTCAGCGTATCTGGCCAACAGACTGTCTATCCCCCTGTTTTTCACAAATCACACCCGATACCAAGAATACATTAAATACTACCTTCCTATTGGTACAAAAATCACCGAAAAAATCTTCAACAATCACATAAAAGGTTTTGGTAAAAAAACTAAAAAAATTATCTGCCCATCGTCACTTATTCGCGATTACCTAAAAGATGTAAATATTTCCAACACAGTCGTTATTCCTAACGGCATTGACCTAGAAAACTTCAAATCAATAAATACAATCAGACCAAAACACCTAAAACTAATCTTCGTTGGTCGTCTAGAAAAAGAAAAAAGCCCAAACAAGCTTTTATTATTAGCTCATCAAATAAAAAAAACCAATCCCCAATTTCACCTCACCATTGTGGGATCAGGCAAACTTTCACAGTCACTTCAAAAACAATCTCACTCCTTAGATCTAACTAAAAATGTGACCTTCACCGGTTTAATCCCCCGCCAAAAACTATCTCAATTACTTAACCAACATCATTTCTTTATTAGTTTCTCCACCTCAGAGGTTATGCCATTAACTCATCTAGAGGCTCAAGCTTGTGGCCTACCCGCCATCATTCCTAAAAAATCCGGCCTTTCAGACTTTCTTGGTCCTGAAAACTCCATTATTGTTTCTCAAAATCCTTATCAAGCCGCAGAAACCATTAACCAAATCTTCGTAAATAACAACAAGTATAAACAACTTGCTCAAAACAGCACTTCTAATGCCCAAAAGTATTCCAGTCAAAATACGGCACAGCAACTTATCAAACTTTACCAGGAAAAGTGAAACCCTCCTTCTCCATCATCATTCCAAGCCTAAACGAGCAGGTAATATTACCGTTACTCTTCCAAGACTTAGTAAATCAAAACTTTAAAGACTTTGAGGTAATCTTGGTAGACGGTCACTCAGATGACAATACAGTAAAAAAAGCCAGCAAGTTTTTAAACAAACTGAATTTAAAAATCATTAACTCCGATCAACGTAACGTCTCAACTCAAAGGAATATGGGTGCTAAAACCGCCACAGGTAAGTATCTAATTTTCTCCGATGCAGACAACAGACTACCAAAATACTTTCTAGAAGGTATTAAATACAACCTTAGTAGAAAACCAACTCAAGTTTTCACTTGTTGGTGCCAGGCTGACACAAACAAACCAGCAGACAAAACAATAGCTAACTTATTAAATATAGCTATTGAAGCGGCCGATCTCGTTGATTACCCTGGTGCACTAGGAGCTATGATTGGGTGTAACTCAAAATCATTTAAGGCCATTAAGGGGTTCAATCCAGATACTACTTTTGCAGAAGACGTAGAATTCATTAGAAAAGCATGTAAAAATAACCTCAAATTCATCATCTATAGAAACCCACGATTCATAGTCTCCCTTAGACGTTTCAGAAAAGAGGGTCGGCTAAAATCACTCCAACAATACGCCAAACTAAACCTAAAAATAATCACCCAAAAAAACATTACTCGTCAAGAATACCCCATGGGTGGCCAAGCTTTTAAAGACAGTCCCGGCCTTCAAACTTTATTAGATAAAATTCAACTCATCATAAAAACCGCCAAAAAAGAACCAAAACTAAAAGAGAAACTAAAATCCCTTATTACCCTGTTCGAAAACAACGGTTCCTAACCCACCAAAAGCTCCAACCCCACAAACATTACGTAAAGACCAAGTAAAACCAAAGCTTCCCATCTGTCTAGCTTTTTCTTTGTCATAGAAAAAGCCCAAAATAAACTAAACACAACCAAAAAAGTTCCACCAGCTACAAAATATCTTGAAATATTCATAATCTCAATTGGGTGAATCAGGGTAGTTACCCCAATAATCAAAGTAGAGTTTGCCACAGTACTACCTAGCAAATTTCCAAACACCAAAGCCACATTTTTTTTTCTAATAGCCTGCGTCTCCAAAACCAACTCCGGTAGACTCGTGCCCACAGACACCACCAATATTCCAATTAAAAACGCCGGCACACCCAAATCAACAGCCAAACCAGACGCAAACCTTACCAGTAAATCAGCCCCAACAATTACTCCAACCAAACCCAACACAAGTTTTAAGACCCATTTATCCACATGATTACCATGTATCCACTCTAATCTAGTAAGAAGTCCGTGCTTCTTACTACCTCTCTCGGCCAAACTTTTATGCTTACCAGCAATCACTACATCCCTTATGTAAAAAGCGTAAGCCACCAATAAAATAACACCATCAAACCGTGACAACTTCCCATCAAGCATCAAAAAAAGCGGCATTAGGCCCGCCAAAAAAGCCGCCATAAACTCCCGCTTCATAAACTCCCCCACCACAGAAACAGACCCGGCAATCAAACTTGCTCCACCAATTATCAAAGATAAATTGGCAATATTACTCCCCAAAACATTACCCAACGATAGCTCTGGATTACCATCCAGAGCAGCAGCAATTCCCACAAACAACTCTGGCAAACTGGTAGACAAAGCCACCATAATAGCCGCCAGTACCAAACCATCAATTTTAAGTTTCACCACCAATCGTTCAAAAGCACCAATAGCTACTCTTGTAGACAGTATCAACAATATGCAAGAACCAACAATTCCCAAAATATCAAAAATCATATATTAATACTAGCAGGAATTCTTATGAAGAAACACCCCCTTAACAACCTCCACTATCACCATCAGGAGCAAAGACCCGCAAAACACCAAGCCCAACTCATTAAGCCCCAAAGGAACGGTTCTAAACACCTTCTGAAGTACCGGAACATATACCACGCTAAGTTGCAGCACAGTACCCATAATCACTCCCCCAATTAACCACATATTTTGGAAAAAGTTAACCTTCCAAATCGGCTTGCTTAAAGACCTTGAAGAAAACACATAAAACAATGAATTAACCCCCAGCATGGTAAATGCTAGTGTTCTCGATAGCTCCAAAGATCTCTCTAAAACAAAATAATACCAACCAAAAGCCCCTAAAGTCATTGCTCCAGCCACTAAAGAGATAACCGCAACCAACCACATCATCTCTCTATCTAGTATCTTAGCTCCCTTATGTATAGGTTTTCTAAGAAGCAGTCCTTTCTCCTTTGGTTCAACCGTCAGCGCCAAATACGGGAAACCATCACTAATTAAGTTAACCCACAAAATCTGCACCGCCAAAAGCGGCAACGGCCAACCAAGAAATAAGCTTGTTACTATCAATAATATTCCGGCAAAGGCATCTGCCAATAGGTACAACAACACTTTTTTAAGGTTATCAAGGATTCCTCTGCCCTCCTCAACCGCAGCCAAAACAGTGTCAAAATTGTTGTCCATAAGTATCATGTCCGACGTTTCTCTTGCCACATCACTGGCTTCGCTTACCACTATGCCAATATCCGCCTGTTTCAAAGCTGGTGCATCGTTTACCCCATCTCCCGTCATGGCTACCGTATGACCCATATCTTGCAGTATCTTTACAATCAAAAGTTTCTGTTCAGGGGTAATTCTGGCAAAAAGGACCGTTTCACCCACCCTTTTCATTACACTTTTTGACACTTCTCCTTCTTTTAGCTCCACAAAATCACTGCCAACCATTATTAATTTCTCATTCAATTTCGTCCCCACCAAACCAGCCTGGCCAATCACCGCCCAAGCGGTCTCTTTGTAATCTCCTGTAATCACCTTCACGTCTATTCCCGCCTTCTTAGCTCCAGCCAAAGACTCCTTGACCCCTTCTCTTACCGGGTCCTCATAAACCACCACACCCACCCAGGTATAGCCCTTAACCTGATCCCTGTCTAATTTTTTCTTACCCTTGGTGTTTTTGTATCCAAAACCAACCAATCTGTAGCCCTTGCTTCCCAATTTTTTAAACGCCTTATCCCAATCTCTTACCCCTTTTTTATCTACCTTACACTTACTCAGAACCACCTCTGGCGCCCCACTAATAAACTCTATCTGACCTTTCTCATCCACAAAATCATGCAAGGTAATAATGTATTTATACTTATGGTCAAACGGCAAACCATCAATCCTGGGGTGTTTATCATTAAAACTTTTTCTTAAACCTTCCTCTGCCCATCTTTCCATGGCCGTTTCCAGTGGGTCTCTCAAATCATTACATAACACAGCTCCTTTAACTAACCAGTCACAAGTAACATTCTTTCCACACTCTAGTCTTTCAAGTACCTCTGCGCTAGGATCAACTACTCCACCAATTGCTTCCATCTCTCCCACCGTAATCGTTCCCGTCTTATCCAAACAAAAAACATCCACTCCGCCCAAGGTCTCGGCTGCTAAAAGTTTTCTTACCAAAGCTTTTCGTTTCAATATTCGCCCCATTCCCACCGTTAAAATCACCGTTAAGCTAATTACCAACCCTTCCGGAATCGCCGCCACCGCCAATGCCACCGCCATCTCAAAAACCTCCAAGGCACCTCTACCTGCCAATAAACCAATAATAAATACCAGTAAAGAAACCACACCCACTAACATAGCCAACTGTTTACTTAAAACCTTTAAACGCCCTTGTAATGGCGTCTCTTGTATCTCTTTTCTAATAACGTTTTTGGCAATCTTACCCATCTTGGTTCTTTCACCAGTTCTAACTACCAGCATTTCTCCAATTCCTTTCTCTACCACCGTTCCCATAAAACCCTTGTAAACACTTTTAGCTTTTCCATACCAGCTAAAATCATTACCATCATACTTACTATCCAAACCAAACGTCTTCTTTTCTACAGGCACACTTTCACCGGTCAATATCGCCTCACTCAAAAATACACCATCCTCATGTACCAACACTCCATCAGCCGGCACCGTTCTACCAATCTCTAATCTCACCACGTCCCCGGGCACCAACAAACTAGCATCTATCTTTATCCATTTGCCATCTCTTCTAACCAAAGCCTTGGTAGACAAAAGTTTAGACAAACTTTCCAAAGACTTTTCTGCTTTAAACTCTTGCATAAATCCCAGAACGGTATTTAAAACAACAGCCGCCATAATCACCCCAGAGTCTATATATTCCCTCATAATAAAGGTCACCCCAGCCGCCAACAACAACACATAAATCAAAGGCGACTTTACTTGGTTAAACAAAACCTGCCACCAACGCACCCCCGCCTTTTTTGATATCTCATTCTTACCAACCACCGCCCTCTTTCTTCCCGCTTCTATCTTACTCAAACCTTGCCTAATTAAATCCATACTTAATCCTACCAGATCTCAACGCTTCCCTTCCCCACCTTACACTTCGGAACTGGGTTATTAGTATATTATATATTTATGCCCAGAAGAAAAACTCCCCTAATCAATGGAGAAATTTACCACGTCTTTAATCGCGGAATTGATTCTCGCAAAACGTTTACTTCCCCAAAAGAATACTGCCACACTCTTACAGGTATATTGCTTTATCAAATTAATCAACAAGGATATCAACTATCCAGTTTCCTAAGATTACAAAAAACAAAACAAAATCAAGTCATCTCCGAACTCCAAAACGAGCTTAAAACCAGTATTCTTGCCTTCTGCCTAATGCCCAACCACTTTCATATATTACTAAAACAAGAAACAGAAAATGGTATATCCTCACATCTAAAAGAATTTCAAAGCAGCTATACCCGCTATTTTAATTTAAGACACAGTCGAAATGGCCCGCTTTTCTCTACTCAATTCAAGGCTGTCAGAATAGAAACTGAAAACCAATTTTTACATGTCTCTCGATATATCCACTTAAACCCATACAGCTCAAAACTAATAAAAAACAAAAATGGAATTTTCACCTACCCCTGGTCTTCTGCCCATTTGTACAACAGCCAAAAGCCAACCACGCCCACCGATCATTATCCAATTTTAGACAAAACGATACTTGACTCTCATTTTAAAACCAACCAACAACATCGCCAGTTTATTTTAGACAACGCCGACCATCAACACCACCTAAAACAAATCCTACACCTCACCCTTGAATAAAAACCCAGTTCGGAACTGGAGTTTTTTATTTCTTTCTTGCCTTAATTGCCTCAAAAACCATAGGTAAAACCGAAATACCAATAATTGCAAAAACTACCAAAGAAAAATTATGCTTAACTGCTGGCATATTTCCAAAGAAGAATCCTGCAGAGCTAAAAAGGCCCACCCATGCCACCCCCCCTATTACGTTATACAAAATAAAATGTGGATAACTCATCTTACCCACTCCCGCCACAAACGGAGCAAAAGTTCTCACAATTGGTACAAATCTGGCCAGTATTATTGTTTTTCCACCATATTTTTCATAAAACTTTTCCGTTTTATCAATATGCTCTTGATTTACAATCTTAATTTTTGGATTATCTACAATTTTTTGCCCCAAAAAATGCCCTATCCAGTAGTTAACTGTGTCTCCCAAAATTGCCGCTACAATCAGTAAAGTCATCATTAACCAAATATTCAAAGAACCAATAGCAGCAAATGCCCCAGCCGCAAAAAGTAAGGAGTCACCAGGCAAAAAAGGTGTTACCACAAAACCAGTTTCCGCAAAAATAATTAGAAACAATATTCCATAAGTCAGAGTTCCATAACTAGATATAATTGCCTCTAAATGAACATCCAGGTGAATAATAAAATCAATAAAAAACTTCACAACTTCCATCACAAAATTCTATCACACTTACGCCACCTTAATTCCTTCAAGCTCCTTAACACTTGTCGCCTGATCAACTCTTTTGTCATCTCTAAATCTTACCAAGCGTGGAAACCTTAAAGCCACCCCCGCAGTATGACTCGGCGACTTGGTAATCTCATCTGCTGCCACTTCTACCACTAGACCCGGTTCTACCCATACATCTGGTTCTAAAATTTTTGGGACCTCATACATTTTAGGTTTTTCCTTTACAGTTAATTTATCCAGTCTCTTTTTTAATTCTACAAACTGCTCATCTGTTAAACCCGTTCCTACCTTGGCCAAAGTTAGTATTTTTTCTCCTTTTCTTACCCCACCCAAAAACGCTCCTACTCCAAAACCGGCTCTCTTTCCTTTTCCTCTATTAAAACCCATTACCACCATATCCAAGGTATCCGACAATTTTCCCGTTTCTCCTTCACTTTCTTTAATCTTTACCCAACCCCACCCTTGTCTTCCTGGCAGATACCTTCCATCCATCTTTTTTATCACCGCTCCCTCCAACCCTTCTTTTAAGAACTTTTCGTGCAATTCATGAACCCTTTTTTCATCATCAGTGATCTCTACCTTATCCACCACCAACACTTTATTTTTCAACATCGTCTCTTTTAATATCTTTCTTCTGTCTTCATAAGTCAAATCAAGCAACGATTTTCCATCTTTATATAAAATATCAAATACAAAAAACCTTAAAGGCACCTTACCCGCTGCTTCGGTTATTCCATGTTTTCTTTTTCTAGTTATTGTTTCCTGAAACGGTAACATTTTCCCAGTTTTGGGGTCAACCCCAACCGCTTCGCTATCCAGTATTAAACTCTTAGCTTTCACCCACTTTCCCATATCTTTAAGTTCAGGGAATTGGTGGCTAGATTCCTCCAAGTTTCTAGTAAAAGCTCTTAACACACCATTTGCAAAATGTATTTGCGCCCTAGAACCATCAAATTTTTTCTCCACCCCCACCTTTCCCATTTTTTCAATGATTTCTTTAGCTGAGTTTAGTCTTTGGCACAACGCCGACTCCACCGGTACACCCACTTCAACCTTTATTTCTCTCTCTGCTTTTTCTACCCCACCCTGCTTAACTTTTTTCACTAATAATCCCAGGTCTGGATGAATCTGATCCAAATTATCAAATCTTTTTCTTAAAGACTTATCTCCTGTTTCCATTACACTCAGGGCATCTAAAACCGTCTTGGTAGAAAAACCTAATCTTAATTTATCCAAAACAACTCTAACTATAAACTTTGCTCCCACAGGATCAACCAAGCCCAACAACTCTGCCAAGGCCACAATTTTTCTGTCCTGACTCCCCGTTCCTCCATCTTCCGCAATCTCTTTCAGCTTCTCGTGTACATCCAAAATTGTTAGATTGTCACCCTCACCACCGCCACCCCCGTCATCCTGAACTTGATTCAGGCCCTTAGGTCCCCTTCGGGGGATCATCTTAATCACCTCCCCCAAATCACCCACACTTTTGTACCTTGTTGTTACTTCCTCTACTTCTTTTCCCACCACTTCCGCCACCGCCCTAATTACCATCTTGTCCGCCAAATTAAACTGTATTTTTTGGTATCTAGGTGCTATTCCACCCATCATCAAATAAACCCCAAACTCTATCTCTTTTTCGTTTAGATCTTTTAAAAGGCTAACTAATACATCCGTCATCTCCAACCTACTAGCTGTTCCTTCTAGCTTCTCTAAAATTGCTGAAAACTCTCTAAAATTCATTTTTTTAATATATACCTGACTCCTTTTGTTTTACCCAATTTTTTTACTAACTTTTTCTTCACCAATCCATTCAAGTCTCTCAAGATTGTATCATCGCTAACCATTGGAAGGACTTCTCTAACTTCTTTCATGGTAACTTTTTCTCTTACCTGAAGCACCTCCATTAAAGCTATTTGTCTTTCAGATAAGGCAATTTGCTTACCACCACTCTTCTTATATCTAGCATCCATAGATAATCTTTTAACTCTTTCCTTTATCTCACTCATCTCACTAGCCAAAACCCCAGTGTAGTATTCCAACCATTCAGTCAAATCTTCACCAGTTTTTTCCACACTGGCAATTTTTTGATAATACTTTGTTACATCATTATCAAAATGCTCATCTACACTAAAAAACCTTTTTACGTCGTACCCAAAAGAAGAGAGTAAAAGTGCAGAAAATGCCCTGGCAACCCTACCGTTACCTTCAATAAAGGGGTGAATTCTTACCAATTCAAAGTGCACAATACCAGACAAAAGTACCGGGTGTACCTCATTCTTTCCCACACCTCTTAACCAAGTCCAAAAGTCATCCATCTGATACGGAACCTCTATTGGCAATGGTGGTCGCCCCACTATTTCTCCATGCCTTGGACCCCTAACAGACACAGGCATTTTTCTATATACACCCAACTCATTGGGGGGCAAGATCTTCTCCATCGCCAGGCTGTGTAGCTGTGAAAATTCCCTCTCACCGTATTCAAAACCCTTTCGTTTATCCCCCAATCTTACTAGTTGATCAACAAACCTTACCACATTCCTGTAGTTAATCACCTCTTGTACGTCTCTTTCTCTAGCCACCACTCCAATTCTTTTTGCCACTTCCTCAGCTTTTTCATCTCTTGCCGGATCATCTCTAACAATTTTTAACGCTTGTTCTTTAGACAGGTCATTTCCTTCAACGTGTGTTCCAAAGTGAACCGTTCTTATCAGCGCATCTTCTCTAAACTTAATTTCCCATTCTGGCACCAATACTGCTCCGTCTATTATTTCCCTGGCCACTTCTATCTCACCTACAGCCACCAACACTTTATTAGTTATATTAAACTTATATCTCATCTATACCGTTATTATCGCAATAAATGCGTTAATTCACAATAACAAACTATCGTTTCGTTAACTCACCCCATATATCAGCAATCTCCTCCACTACGTCATCAGCATTAAACATAAGTCCTTTTCTTAAAGCCAACCTTTCCCCAGCCTGTTTCACCAAATAGCTTGCCACAGAAACTGCCAGTATTAACTCATTTCTAACCAACAAAGCCGCTACCAATCCAGCCAAAACATCACCTGTGCCTCCCTTTGTCAGCCCAGCATTACCACCTTCAACTAATACAGCTCTTTCACCATCAGTAACAATATCCACAACCCCTTTCGACAATATATTTATCTTATACTTTCCCGCCAACTTCTTTACTTGTTTTACCCGCATTGGCAAATCATCTATCATTTCTTCTCCAAAAAGCATATTAAACTCTTTTTTGTTTGGTGTTATCAGGGATCCTTTTGGTAATTCATTAATATTCAAAACCTGTAAACTACCCCCATCAACCACCCACTTTTTTTTACTGAATTTTGACAAAAGCCTTAAACTCAACCTTCTTGTTTTCTCTCCTACCTCATCACAAGAAAAACCTTGTTTCTCCTGTCCGTTTCTCATCATCCCCGGCCCAATTAACACTACGTCCGATTTTTCCACGTATCTATCCAAGTCTCCCCTAGATACCCATATAAAACTACACAATGACCCCTTAATTTTTGCCACCATTTTTTTATCGCTCTTAGGAGCAGAAAAATACACCATATCAACCACCCTAGATGCCACTTTCAAAACCAAAACTGGTGCACCATGAAATAACTCACTACCTCCAACAACTGTTATCTGACCGCCACCAAACTTCCCCATCTCCTTGTCTGGTCTCCACAGATTGCCAAACCAGGACTTATCAAATTTCTCTATTTGCATACTTACAACGTTTCTACTTTATTAAGCTCAATTTTATTTACCTTACCAAACAAATCCAAGTCTTTTTCGTCTGCTGTAGTTACCACCACTTGCCTACCCTCCATTACTCTTAAAACTTCTTCCCCATGCCCATCATCAAGTTCAGAAAATATATCATCTAACAACAATATTGGTTTTTCGGCTAAATGTTCTTCTAAATAATATATTTCTCCCATTTTTAAAGCCAAAATAGCCATTCTCTGTTCTCCTCTTGATCCATATTTACCTAAATCCCTTTTCTGTTCATCTTCTCCGTTCAGCTTCATCTTCATCTCCACCGTAATATCATCTTTGTGCGGCCCCACCAGGGTGTATCCCGCTGCCAACTCTTCATTTTTATATTGTTCTAATCGTTTTTCACTAATTGTACTTTTGTCATACTCAATACTTAGATCATTAAATAAGTCACTTCTATCCCACAAATGATTTATAAACCCAACCAATTCACTTCTTTTTTCCATTAAAACTTGGCCATGCTTAACAAGCAGCCCGTTCCAAAAGGTTAAAGAATGTTTATTGGCCACTCCTTCTTTAATAGCATCTAAAATTTTGTTTCTTCTTCTTAATGCCTGGCCATAAACACCAAAACTTGTTATATATCCCACATCAACCTGAAACAATATTTGGTCCAAAAAATTCCTTCGTCCATCCGGAGAACCAGACAAAATCTCCAAATCCTCTGGTCTAAACAGCACTGCTGGTAAATTACCCACATAATCTTTCTTTCTTTTAGATGCCTCATCTACCACAAACTTTCTCTTTGCCACCCTTTTTCCATTTATCTCACCTTTAGTTATCACTATCTCTAGTTTTTTCTCTCCCCCACCATCATCTATCGCCCCACTAATTCTTCCCCACTCGCTCCCAAACCTTACCATCTCATCAATCTTTCTGGCTCTAAAACTTTCCCCTAAACTTAGCAAATAAATAGCTTCCAACAAGTTAGTTTTGCCTGTGGCATTTTCTCCCCAAATCACATTAATCCCGTCTGAAAAATCAAACGTCTCATTCTTATAGCTTCTAAAATCCAAAAGCTTCAACTGTTTCAAATTCATTTATCTCGTATTTTACATTGTCTCGCCGTAGCTTGCAGAGCGAAGGCGGACCTCGTCTCGCCGTAGCTAGCTAGAGCGAAGGCGGATTCCTTTACCTCTGACAACTTGGGCACCAATAAGTTCCTCTACCTCCCAGCTTAAACTTCTTAATTTCTCCGCCACACTTCTTACACTTCCCCCTTTCTTTCCCATAAACCAAAAAATGCTCTTGATACTTTCCTCCCAACCCCCTAGTATCTTTGTAATCAGAATAACTTGCACCACCCAACATAATTCCTTTATTTACCACTCTTCTAATTGCCATCCATAAATTTTTTATTTCATCTTTACTTAAACAATTAGCCGGTTTACCAGGATTAACTCTAGCCAAAAACAACCCATCGTTTGCATATATATTCCCCACTCCACCAATTTTTTTCTGATCCATTAACACCAACTTAATTGCTCGTCTAGAACCAGAAAGCAACTCTTTAAATAATTGAAGAGTGAATGTTTTATCAACTACATCCGGTGGTAGTTTATTCATTTCATTTTTCCATATTTTTTCTTCAACTATTTTCATCCATCCAAACACTCGCATGTCATTAAAAAACAATTTAGAATTATCTTTAAAATTTATAATTATCCTTGTATGTTTACTTGGTAACTCATTAATCCAGTCCGCTGTTGGGTGCCCGCCAACCACCCTACCACCTTTTCCGTCATTCTGGCTTGTCCAGAATCTTTCCTTCTCGTCAAAAACCAACTGCCCCGTCATCTTAAGGTGAATCAACAGTACTTTTTCCAAATGACCAAACATTATCACCACCAACTTAGCTTTCCTCTCCACACTCTTTATCTTTCTTTCCACCAACAGCTTACTCTTCCCCTTAAAAGATTTATCTCTCAGCACCTCTACACTCTTTATCACCTTGCTCCTCAGGGCCTTATCTAACTGTCTTACTATTGTCTCTACCTCTGGTAATTCCGGCATACTTTTCTTATTTCTTTTTCAAATCTTTCTCTAGAAAACTTTCTTGCTTGTTGTTGTAATTTATTTTTATCCCACTTTGTATTTATTATTTTCTTAACCGCCTTACCAATTGTTAGTTCACTCGTATCATTTATTAAAACTCCTGTAACCCCATCTACCACCGACTCCTTAAACCCACCCCCATTAAAAGCAATTACTGGCGTCCCGGATGCCATTGCCTCTACCGGTGTTATTCCAAAATCTTCATCACGTGCCAGAGCAATAAACCCAATTGCTTCAGCGTAAAGTTTAACTAGCCTTTCATCGTCCACTCTTCCCAAAAACTCCACCTTGTTCCCACCCAGCTTTATCAATCTTTCAGATATTCCAGACAATCCCGCTTTGCTACCAGATATTTTTAATTTGAAACCTTCTTTCTTTGCCGCTTTCGCTGCCTCCTCCAATCCCTTGTTTCCCACCAACCTAGAAACAATTAAAAAATAATCCTTCTTTTTTACATTCTTGCTCTCATTAATAAAACTCTCTACCTCAAGTGGTGGATAAATAACTATTGCATCTTTTCTATAAAACTTTTTAATTCTTCTTTGCACATTCAAAGAGTTTGCAATCCACACATCCACCGTCTCTGCTGCCCAAGCATCGTAAAGCCGTAAAAAATGGTTAACCACCCAAGCATAAATTTTAACTGGCCAGTATTTTTGTAAATTTATACTTGTATCATATCCGTATAAATATCTTGGCGGTGTATGGCAATAACAAATCACCTTTGTATTTTCTGAAACTTTAAATCCACGGGTTATGTACCAACTTGCACTTGTAATCACCAAGTCAAACTCAGACAAATCCATACTTCTCCAAACCAAAGGGGTCAAAAATCTTAATGGGCTATAGAGTTTCCATATTTTCAATAAAGGTGCTAAAAAACTTTCCCTTATCTCTCTGTCCTTAAAAGCATTATCACACTCTGAGTCTTTAACTCTAAAGGCCGTGTAAATTGGAGCCTTAGGGTACATATCAGAAAGTGTTCGCAAAACCCTTTCGGCTCCTCCAAACTCCTTTATATAATCATGCACCAAACCTGTCCGCCGTGGTGGAGCTATTTTCATACAAACACCTCCTCTGCCTCTTTTTCCCATTTGTCCTTGGGTAACTTACTTAGCAAACTATTAAACTCTAATTTTTTAAATAATTTCTCCACTTTCTCTCTATTATAATTTACCAACTCACACCCATCCCATTCTAAATCAATTGGCATACAACATTCTATTCTTCCTAAATCTCTGCTCCTAAAAGCATCTTCTTTTTCTTTTCTTAATAAACTTTTTATTCTATCACTAACTTGTAATTTCTCAAGATTTTTATACACTTCATCAAGATCACCTGCCTCTTGTAATAGCTTTGTTCCCATTACCAACCCTATACCCTTTACTCCTTTAATATTGTCAGACGAATCCCCCATTAATCCTTTCAAATCAACCAACTGGCCTGGAGAAAGTTCATACTTTACTCTAACAGCCTCTTCGTCAAACATATCTGATCCGTTTCCACTATTCTTACTTCTTGCCGGCATATAAACCCTTACCTTTTTACCTTTAACCAATTGTAGTGCATCTCTATCTCCCGTCATAACTATTACCTCACCTCCATCTCTATAAGCTTGTTGGGCCAAAGTGCCAATAATATCATCTGCCTCATATCCTTCTACGCCAAACTGTGGAATATTTAAGTTCGTCACCACTTCTTTAGTTCTATCTATCTGGTCAAGTAGTTCTTGGTCTGTTCTTGCTCTTCCTGCTTTATAATCTTCATATATTTTATGTCTAAATGTCTTTCCTTTAACATCCCAAGCAATCGCCACATAACCAGGTTGAAGTTGCTCCAACATTTTTAAAAGCATAGACGAAAATCCAAATACAGCATTTACCAATTCTCCTTCACTAGTCCTTAAACCAGGGTATCCATGATACGCTCTATGGAGCAATGAGTTACCGTCAACTAATACTAGTTTTTTCATCATAAGTTGCTTTCTTAAGCCCCATTATTTTCAAAAATTCATCTGTCTCGATTGTCTCTACCTTCAACAGTCTCTTCACCAGCCTACTCATTTTCACTTTGTTCTTTTTTAAAACCGTTTCTGCTTTTTCATAAGCTTCATCTATAAAAAGTTTAATTTCATCATCTATCTTAGACTGCATTTTGTCAGACACCTCAACCTGTCTCATAAACCCTCGACCCATATCGCCTGCAGGTTCCCAACTTGACCCCAAGGCCAAAGGTCCCAACTTACTCATTCCCAAATCAACCACCATCTTCCTGGCCATTTTTGTAGCTCCTTCAATATCACTTGCTGCTCCCCCAGACAATTCATTGTAAATAATTTTCTCTGCTGCTCTTCCTCCCATCATCATTGCCATCTTGTCTTTTAGTTCAGACATAGTGTACTGATATCTATCTCTGCTTGGTCTACTTTCTGTATGCCCTAAAGATAACTCTCTTGAAACAATACTCACAGTATGAATTTGATCTGCCCCCGGTAGCATATGGCCCACAACAGCGTGTCCCGTTTCATGATAAGCCGTCATCTCCCTTTCTCTTTTACTTTGCAGTCGTTTTTTCTCAGGTCCTAACTTTACCTTGGTTGCCGCTTCTCGAATATCTTTCATGGTAATTTCTTTTCTATCTTCTCTGGCTGCCAAGATCGCCGCTTCGTTAAGCATGTTCTCCAAATCTGCTCCAGAAAAACCAACCGTCATCTCCGCTACTCTATCCCACAGCAATTCTTTTACAAACGGTTTACCCTTGGCATGTATTTTAATAATCTCTTTTCTATCAGCAATGTCCGGCAAATCCAAACTAACTCTTCTGTCAAACCTACCCGGTCTTACCAAAGCAGAGTCCAACACGTCTGGTCTATTTGTAGCTGCAACCACAATTACATTGTCATTTGCCGTAAACCCATCCATCTCCACCAATATTTGGTTTAAGGTCTGCTCTCTTTCATCGTGCCCTCCCATAGTTCCCACGCCTCTTGCTCTACCGATTGCATCAATTTCATCTATAAAAATAATTGCTGGTGCCATTTTTTTTGCCGTAGCAAAAAGATCACGAACACGCGACGCCCCAACTCCCACCAACATCTCCATAAACTCCGACCCAGCCATAGAAAGAAACGGTACTCCCGCCTCTCCAGCTACCGCTCTAGCCAATAAGGTTTTTCCAACTCCGCTAGGACCAATTAACAAAACCCCCTTTGGGGTCCTAGCCCCAACCGCTTTATATTTTTTAGGGTTCTTCAAAAAGTCCACCACCTCTTCCAACTCCTTTTTTGCTTCATCAACCCCAGCCACATTGCTAAATCGTTCAGATTGCTTTCCTTTAACAAACAACTTGGCTCCACTTTTACCCATGCCAAACATTCCCCCAGCTCCACCCCCCATTTGTCTTTTAGACAAAAAATATAAAATTAATCCAAACCCCAATAAAGGTAATACCAAAGACATAATCCCAACAAACGCCTTAGACAAAGCCTGTGAAGCCACTTCTATCTTTACGTTATTTTTATCAATTCCCGCTCCCTGCAAAATGTCAATCAGGTCGGTCCCCTCTTCTTTTCTGGTCAACTTTAACACCGGTACTCCATCTTTTTCCGGGTAATAAAGTACCAACTCATCACCCCTAATCTCTACTTTTTCTACTTTTTCGTTTCTTATCTCTTCAATTGCCTCAGACAAAGCAATATCTTCAACCACTCCCGTACTTTCACCCAAATAACCCAATAGAGACGGCAAAAATAAAAAAATAACCAAAAACCATATCAATAAACGCCTTGGGTTTAACTTGAACTTTAACTCAAATTGTTTAATTTGTTTTTTCTTCGTGTTGTTCTTCGTAGCCATGAACCCCAATTATACCCCACAATCTATCTCACCACCGCCCCTGCCTCAACTTTTTTACCTACAGGCACTAAATTGGCCCCATCATCCCCAAAATCCGCCATTATCATCATTCCCACACTTTCTTCCTCTCCCATCTTTTTAGGCTCCATGTTAACTAAAAATATATATTTTTTACCCACCAAATTTTCAGGTTTATACCATTTTTTTATTCCACTAAAAATTATTCTTTTTCCTATTTCGTCTCCAAACTCTACCTCTAAACGCAAAAGCTTATTGCTCCATAGGGGTTCCTCTGCAAAAATTACCTCACCAACCCTAAAATCTAATTTTTCAAAATCAGCGTAAGAAACATTCTTTTTCACTTGACACTTAAACTATTTTTAATCCCTATTGCCTCATATACCTCACTCATCGTTTTACTTGCCACCAAACTTGCTCTCTCACAACCTTTTTTTAAAATCTCCTTCACCATCCCCAAATTGTTTTCTAGTTCACTTCTTTTTTCCCTTGGACCCTTAAAAAATCTTTTGTGGGCTTCAAATAATTTTTCCTTAACCTCTACATCCCCCACCTCACCTTTTCTATATCTATTTTTTAAATCTTCCACCTCTTCTTTGTCGTCATTGATAAGATCATGAAAAACAAACACCGGGTTCCCTTCCACCTTACCCGGGTCGGTTGCTTTCTTTCTGTTTGGGTCGGTAAAACAACTCATTATCTGTTTTTTTATTATCTCTTCACCTTCAAAGATACCAATCACATTTCCTAAACTTTTACTCATTTTTCTTTCTCCATCTGTCCCCACCACTCTTCCTACGTTCTTTGATATCAAAGGTTCGGGTAATACAAATACTTCTTTTACAATTACTTTATTAAACTTCTCTGCAATATCTCTGGTTATCTCTATATGTTGTCTTTGATCTTCCCCTACGGGCACACCATCGGGTTTGTATAAAAGAATATCTGCCGCCATTAGTATGGGGTAATTAAATAGTCCCATGTTTATAAAGTCCAATTTTTCACCCTTTTGCAATTTATCCTTAAAAGCATGCATTCTTTTCATCTGTCCTAAAGAAACAAAATTAGAAAGTACCACTGCTAATTGTGAGTGTTCCATTACATCAGACTGTCTAAAAAATACCGATCTTTCCGGGTCAAGTCCCAAGCTTAGATAATCTAGCACCACTGCCTCAATATTTTTTTCCAGTACGTCTTTATTCTGAACCGTGGTTAAGGCATGAAGATCAGCAATAAAATAAAAGGTTTCGTCAATCTTTTCCTGTAATTCCATTTGCGGTTTCACCGCCCCAAAATAATTTCCTATATGAAGGGCACTCCCACTAGGGGTAATACCTGATAAAACTCTGTTTATATTTTTCATAATTTGATTGTAGCAGGGGCGGGACTCGAACCCGCGACTTCCGCCTTATGAAGACGGCGCTCTAACCGGCTGAGCTACCCTGCCAGGTATTCCCTATTTTACACTAGCCACAGCCATTCCTGCCAACCACCCTTAATGAACGTAATTTGTTTAGTACGCCTATAAATGGTAAAATACACACCATTAACATGCGGGCGGGAGGTAAGTATCTCGTGAGGCTCATAATCTCACTCAATCAAGGAGCGTAACCTTGGGCCCGCAACCAAATTAACGTAGTAAATCAAGCCATTTTTCCCAATTCTCTTTCTTTTCTTCCGTTTGAGGTTCTTTGTCCGTAAACTGTAAATTTTCACCATCTTGTAGCACAACCACCATTTCTCCTTCTTTTTGCATATTTAACTCATTTCTTATTACTCTCTCTATGTACTCTTCTTTTTGCACTTCCCCCAGTTTTTCCTTTAATTCTTCGTGTTTTACCTCCTCAACCTTAAGCATTTCTTTAGCCTCATCCACCCGTATATAAGCCCTCTTCAACTCTTGAAATCCCTTAACAAGAGACCACAACAACAACAAGCCTACAAAAAACACCAATTTACCTAAAAAACTGCTTTTTTTCAGCCTTGACATCTGTTATAAACACTAGTAAAATATACCCTGTAGTAATCAATAATCATTATTATCATTAAGCACAATAATTAAAATATGGAGTCCAGTAACAATTTTGCATCATCAATCAGTAATTTTAAAACCCACCTAACCACACTTGGTAGGGCCAATGCTACCATTTTAGCCTATACCAAAGACATAGAACAGATAGGTAATTTCTTAAAAGACAACTTAAAGATAATCTCTATTAATGATGTTAAAACAGAAGACATAAATGCCTTCAAAGAACACCTTACAAAGAAGGATTACACCGCTAAGTCAATTTCAAGAAAAATAAACTCAATTAAATCATTTTTCAATTTTCTCTTATCTAAAGGTGTCACCAAAAATAACCCCGCTCAAACAGTCACCCACCCCAAGTACGAGGTCAAACCTCCAAGAATCCTATCAAAACTAGAATACAGAGCCTTAAGAGACGCCTGCAGTGAGGACTCAAGGATCTTTGCCATAGTAGAAATTCTTCTTCAGACCGGTATAAGAATCTCTGAACTGGCCAACCTAAGAATAAATGACGTGAATATGGCAGAGAATAAAACCGTCATCATAGCTCACGAATCCCACCCAGAACGCACCATTCCTTTCAACCAGTCTTCTAAAGAAGCTCTAGAAAAGTATCTTAAGGATCGTCCAAAGTCAGAGACTCAAACCATCTTCATTACCAAAACAGGTAACCCATTTCTTATAAGAAACATTCGTTCAAGTCTGGATCGCTACTTCAAACTCGCAGGAATTGACAACGTCAAGGTTAATGACCTACGTCACACCTTTATAGCCCACCAGCTCACAGCCGGTAGCCCGCTTGTATACATTTCCAAGCTTGTTGGCCACAAACGTCTTTCCACCACAGAAAAATACTTGGAATTTATTCCCAACAAACCCTCAAAAGACAAACCCAAACTCTCCGAGCTGTAAATTTGTAAGGTTTCTCATCGGACACTGTTGCTTCCTAGCGACTGTTCAGATGTGGAACCTCACTCCTTTCTCATCATTTTCTTTAACCCGTCTAAGGTAGTCCCTGCTAAAAAACCTAAAACCTGGTTTAGTTTTTCTACTCCCCCAACCGCTACCGCCAACCAACCGGAAGAGCTTCTCCTTTTATCTTCCACAACCACAAAAGCAGTCTCTACGTGATTGATCTCTAAACTTTCCCCTGTTATCTCATCCTCTACCAAAATGGTTACCGGGTTTCCCTTTTCTCCTATACCCAAACTTCCAGAAATAACAATATCCTTAGCCTCAACACCTTCACTCGTATCAACTTCATCCATCAATGGTGAGTCAAACCCTAAAAGCAACCTGTCTTTTTCTTTTTTTATTTTTATTTTTCTCATGGTGGGCCGAGCTGGACTCGAACCAGCGACCACCAAGGTATAAGCTTGGCGCTCTAAACCAACTGAGCTACCGGCCCTCAGCTTACTCGTATTATAACTTACTCTTACAATTTTGACCTCTTTAATATCTCTTGTTCTACTTCTTCTCTATCTCTTCCATACTTCAAGGCAGACAGCTCTTTAACCAACTTAGATACCTCTGGACTACCCTGTTTCTTCTCCTTATCTAAATCTCTCCATACATTCATACTAAAAGGTGGCACCGGCGTACCCTCAATAATGGTTTTTACGTAAATATTCTGGGCGCTAATATTACCTAAGTCCGCCTCGTTAAAAGTTGGGGTGAAGGTCTTTGCCAAAATACTTGCATCCTGTACCCCTACTCTGTAACTCATCAAGGTCCCCACATTGCCAAAAATAGCATCTCTGACTTGCTCATCAACCTGGCTCACAAACTGATTAGCCAGTATTAACCCTAAGTTATACTTTCTGGCTTCAGACAACATCTGGGCAAAGTCTGGTGTAGCAAAGTTTTGAAACTCATCAACATAGAAGTAAAACGGTCTTCTTTCAGATTTTGGCATATCCTGTCTAGATAATGCCGCCTGTAAAATTTTTGGCGCTAATACCAATCCTAAAAAGTTAGAGTCTTCCTCACCAATCAGTCCCTTTGCCAACTTTAAAAATACTATCTTTCCCTCATCCATGGCTTTTCTAAAGTCCAAGGTTGTCTCACTTTGCCCAATTATGTTTCTTATCATTCTGTTGGTAACAAACCTACCAAACTTAGATGTAATGTAGTCCAAAACCTCACTCTTGTGGAACTCGCTCGTCTGGGCTATCTGGTCCGTCCAGTATCTTTTTACCACCGGATCTTTAACTTTTGGTAACAACTCTTGCACATATTTGCTATCGGTCAAGGCTCTCACAATCTCTACAAAACCAGCCCCCTTCTCTACCGCTACCGTTAACATAATATTTCTAACAGCATGTTCAAATCTTGCACCCACCATACCCGTCTTGTTCGGGTCATACAGCTTGTACATTAAATTTATTATCGAGCTAGCCACTTGATACATCTCCTCAATGTTGTTAACCGCCATTGGGTTAAATCCAATTGGCCTTTCTACATCTGCCGGGTCAAACACAATTACATCTTCCGCTCTTTCTGGTGGTACCATTTCCAGAAGCTCCTCTATTCCATCACCGTGCGGCTCCAAAAAACACAAGCCGTTTCCCGCTCTCATATCTTGAATTATCATCGCCTTCAAAAGTTCCGTTTTACCAGTACCGGTTCTTCCAATAATATACATGTGCTTCATTCTGTCTTCCTCACTCATAAATATGTTTCTGGTCTGTCCCCTGTAAATAGATCTACCTAACCACAAACCAGAAGATGGAAAACCACCAGATGCCGGCGCACTCTTGGCATTTAACCAAAAAATATGCGGCGTCTGTATTGTGTTGTTCGGCATATGCCAAATCGTGGCCAACTCGTCACTAGAAAGCACAGAGTTGTTTCCAAACATAGACTGATATCGATAAACAAAGTCCACCATTAACCCCTTTTTAAACCTAATTTTTTTGCTTGAAAAACTATTTAAATCACCAGAATACTGAGCAAAAGCTCCCTTTAGGTTACTCAAATTACTTTTTGCTTGCCCTTCACTTGGAGCCACGCACACAATTCTTACACTGGTTAAAAACCCACTCTTACCTATTTTTTGGTCGATCGCTTCCATATCTTGTGGGCTTACCTTAAAACTTGCCTTTTCTGGATCGGCCTCATCTTTCTTGGTTTTAGACAAGTAACCCCCACCCGACTTACTCCAAGCTGAATCTGCCGGGCTAACTACCACCTGTATCACCGCTCCTTCTCCATCTCCAAATTTCGCCAAAGAAGAAGTAATCGCAGACAAAGAATCAACCGGCAGATCTTTATAAGTTTTTATTGGCTTAAAAGACTCATTCTTTAAAGTAAGCTCCGTAAAAGCCACCTTACCTTTATCGTTAAAAATGTTGTACTCCTCTACCTCTTTTACCTGTATACCCGGGTAAGCCCCAGCCAACTGTTTATCAATAAGTTCCATGTTGTCTCTATGGCAAGAAACATAAAATCTAATATCTTCTTTCTTACCCACAATCTCAAATGATAAATGTTGTTGGCACTTAAATTTTTGCCAAAAACCACCTTTTTTAATAGAAGACAACGCCGCAAACATCTGTTCTGCTGCGTCTATCTTAATCTCATTTTCTCTTGGTACAGACAACTCCAGTAAAACAAAGTTCAAACTTACCTCTTCTCTATTTTTAAACCTAAGCCACTGTAATAATATTATTCCCAAACCCAAAAACACCACCAAAAACAACGACAACCCTAAAACTACAGCAAAAACATACTGAACCATGTTGGCTAAATCTATCATTGTTTATAAAACACCTTGCCCGGATACTTTTTAATCATCATTACACACCATTCCGCCAACCACCTAACCGCATCAAAAATCTTATGATGCAATCCTTTTTTTACCTCTTCTTCATCTAGCGGTAACACAATTTTCACTTCATTTTGTTGTTGGGCCGCCTGCATTACTACATTACCCTGATCATCACTTATCTGCAAGTCATTACCACTCGGCTTACTTGACTGCAACGGTCCAGTTGGCTTTTTAGTCTCCGTCTGTTTTTCTATCTGTTCTATGTAGCCATCTACTTCCTGTAAGGCTTGCTCTTCTATAGTTGGCACTCTTGGTTCTCTTTCTTGCATTACTGGCATACCTAAAGTATACCGTCCTGCTGCCGACATTGTCCAGGTTTTAAACATGCAGAACCTTGTCCCTTGTCCTCCAAAACCTTACTTTTAAACCATACATCAATAAAAACCATCGCTTACCCCTCAACTATCACTACAAACTCTTAACTGCCAATATTTAACACTTACTTGCACCACAAGAATAGCACTTAGAACACCCCTCCTCTAGTACCAGGCTAGCTTGTCCGCAGTCCGAGCACAGATCTGCCTTTTTCGTAGTTAGTATCAACTGCTCTTGTTTAGCCAACACCAACTCCCCATCTGTTTCCAACTTCTTCATATTAGAATGCCCGTTTAAAAACTTCCCTTCTTTTTCTTCCAAGTAATGTTTCAACATTTTGGCAACACCATCGGCTAAACTTCTTACCTTGCCATTACCAAAACCCACACTCTCCGACCCTCCAATACCTGCCAGTTGTTCTATCATTGCTTCGGCTATTGCCTTAGACGGCAATACAGAAGGAATTCTCAAAGCTGTAGACATCAATCTACCAATGGCCTCTGCATCAGCCATTACATGAGTTCCAGCTTTGCCCACATTAATAAACACCTCAAACGGATTTCCCAGGTCGTCAGAATTAATTACCACAAACGCCGTTCCCACCGGAGTCTTAATTTTATAGGTACTTCCGGTCAACCTCTCCGGCCTTGGCTGCAGCTCCGCCACTTCATCCTGCACCGCCTGCTGCGGGGCCTTCCCTACATTCAACACCTGCCAGTCCTTACTTCCGTCTCTATAAACCGTTACCCCCATACAACCCAGTTCATAACTTTGCATATAAACACTAGCCACATCATCCACGCTAGCATTATTAGACAAGTTAACCGTTTTACTCACGGCATTATCAGTATCTTCCTGCCAAGCTGCCTGCATCCTTACGTGCCATTCCGGGCTAATCTGATGCGAGGTCATCAACACTCTTTGCCATTTCTCTGGTACCTCTGATAAGCCCTTTACACTGCCGGTTTCCGCTACTTTCTTGGCCAAATCATCACTCCAAAATCCTTCATCACGAGCCACTTTCTCAAAAGCGGGGTCGGTAAAGAAAAGTTCTCTATTTAAACTCTCATCTTTTACCATATGCTTGTAGCTCAAAGCAAACACCGGCTCACAACCTCCACTTGTAGCCGCCAAGATACCAATACTCCCGGTTGGAGCAATCGTTGTTACCGTGGAATTTCTCATTGGTCCCTTTTCAACAAAAATACTCTCGCTCCACAACTTAAACGAACCCCTTTTTTCTGCTAAGTCTCTACTGGCCTTATGGCCTTCTGTTTTAATTATCTTCATTATTTTTCTGGCCAGATCAAGCGCCTCCTCAGAGTTGTAGGCAATCTCTAACAGGTAAAGCATATCTCCCCACCCACCAATACCCAAACCAATTCGCCTTATAGAACGTACCATGTCATCAATCTGCTCCAACGGATAAGGGTTAACCTCTATTACATCATCTAAAAATCTAACCGCTTCCTTGGCTACTTTCCTTAAACTCTTCCAGTCAACTCTTGGCTTCTTTCCTTTTTCCCTTACAACAAACTTGTCTAAAAATATACTCCCTAAATTACAAGCATCAAAAGGGTATAACGGCTGCTCACCACATGGATTTGTACTTTGTATCGGTCCTTTACTTGGTACCGGGTTAGCCGTGCTATTGTTTACTCTATCAATAAAAATAATTCCTGGATCACCAGTCTCCCAAGCTGTTTTAGCAATTAAATCAAAAATCTCCTTGGCATTCTCCGAACCCACCACCTCTCCAGTATGGGGAGATCTTAAATCATATTTTCTATCTTCTTTAACCGCCTTCATAAACTCGTCCGTTACCGCCACCGAAATATTAAAGTTGGTAATTCCTCCATCGATCTTACAAGCAATAAATTCACGTAAATCGGGGTGATCCACCTGCAAAATTCCCATATTCGCCCCCCTTCTTGTTCCACCCTGTTTAATCTGTTGGGTTGCTTCGTTAAACACCCTCATAAAGCTAACCGGTCCGGAAGCCACCCCCTTACTTCTCTTTACTATAGATCCTTTTTGTCTTAAGTTTGAAAAAGAAAAACCCGTTCCCCCACCAGACTGGTGAATAATAGCTTGATACTTAATAGCATCAAAGATTCCCTCTAAAGAGTCTTCTACCGGTAACACAAAGCAGGCGGAGTACTGCAAACCATTACCCTTACCGGCATTCATCAAGGTAGGAGAGTTGGGCAAAAACTTACCTCCTACCATTAAGCGATAAAACTTTTTTGCCTGTTCAAAAACTTCTTCTTTACTTGACCCCCACAACACCTCTGCACTAGCCACTGCAAAGGCCACCCTCCACACCATCTCATCTGCCGTCTCGATTACCTTACCTAAATCGTCTTTACTTAGATATCTTTCGTTAAGTATTTTTAGAGCCTGATCAGACCATGGCCCTGCTGGCAACTCATCAGGTAACTTAGTCTTTTCACCAACTACCCCCACTATTTTCTTCATTCTTTCCTCAAAACTATCGGCTGTATTTTTATAAACTGTATTAACCATAGGTATCCAATACATTAAAATAAGACTTCCATAATAGCAATCCCCACTTAATACATCAAAACCACTCATCCAGGCTAATCACCGCAAAATCTTCCTGTAAATCTCTAACTTCTTACTTCTTACCCAAATACACCAAAATCCACCGAGTAATTATTTGCGTCACTTGTTTCAAACTTTCAAGATCCACCCACTCTCCCTCATCCTCTTCTATTACTCCATCGGGGCCAAAACCAGCCAAACAAGGAGTATCCGTCTGGGTCAACATCCAAGCATCATTCCAAGGGCCACACCCTTCTAACTTTGGTTCCTTGTCCAGTACCTTACTAGCTTGTTCGTGCAGCAACTTCACCCACCTATCTGTTTTATCCACCTCCATTGCTGGCACATAAAGTATGTCCTCTAAACTCCAGTTTACCCCCGAAAGTTTTTCCAACCTACCTTCTAACCACCACCTAACCTGACTATCCGTATTTCCTGGTAAAAGTTTTACATCTCCCCAAGCCTCGCACTTACCAGGTACTACATGAATTGCTCTGCCGCCCATTATCTTGGTAGGGAAGGTAAACACCGGCACCCTACCAGGGAAAGCTCTAGCCTGCTTAAACGGTAAATCAAAGCCACCAAGGCAAGTAATAATTTTCCCTACATCTTGAATAGCGTTTCTTCCTTTTTCACCTTTTTCCCAGGCTTTTCTACCGGTATCTACCTCTTCACCTTTTACTACAATCTTGAATCTATACCCACCTCTATGACCCACTGCTATCTTGTCTGTTCCTGGTTTTGCAAGCAAGGCCACCTTTGCCTTAAACCCTTTGTTTATCAAGTAGTGCAACCCCAACTTAGAAAAATACTCACTCTTTCCATCTACTGTAAAGGCCAACTTTAACTTACCATCAAGCTCAAACCCTAAATTCTTCAATGCTTTCAAAGCAAAAACATAGGCAGACAAAGAAGCCTTCATGTCTAAAATACCCACCCCGTGCATTCTGCCATTTTTTATTTCTCCCGAAAACCAATCACTTTTATTTTCACTAATTGGCTCGTCTGTATCCATGTGACCCACCAAAGCCAAGGATTTTCTAGACCTAGTTGGACCCCAGGAAACCACCAAGTTTGGTCTTTTTTTCTTAGCCCTCAAGTATCTAGATACCACCCCCATGTCCCTAAGTTTTGATCTTATTATTCTGGCCACTCCTTCTTCTGAAACATTCTCAAACCCCCGCCTACTAGGGTTAACACTCTTCTGTTTAACCAAAGACTGCAAAAACTCAGTCTGCTCTCCAAAGTTTTTCTCTATCTGTTTATCAACCTTATTTAAATCACTTAACTTTATTTCTTTTGCCATATCTTGTCACATCCTACACCCAAACCCCATTTTAAGCAAATTTCACGCACAAAAACTCCAGTTCGGAACTGGAGTTTTTTTACAGCACTGCCAGCATTAATGCGAAACGGGCAATTATAGACCCCGTCACATTTCCCGTTTTTTGCCTTACCCACCCATTAACTACCGCCACAGAAAAAAGCCAAATCACAACTATGCAAGCGTA